>ERZ857827.47-NODE-47-length-200087-cov-26.296558_pt1 | contig 200087 bp, 187 predicted proteins | sample MGYA00519761_ERZ857827 | MGnify/ENA primary metagenome ERZ857827 (study PRJEB31778, sample SAMEA3449370) | human gut metagenome | biome: human gut; feature: human-associated habitat; material: faeces | place: United Kingdom | collected 2010/2012 ... | reverse complement strand
AGGTCTATGAAGAGGCCCTGCTTCGTGAAGCCCACGAGATAATAGGAAGCTGGGACAATACCTCACTGTCCTCCGGACAGGCCGAGATCATTGAAGAGCTTCGTAACATTGAGGAGAACCCTTATCCTTACGAAGTGATAGAATAGGAAGAAAATAGAACTAAACTAAGACTTTTATATTTTTATGGAACCAATTGAGAAGGATGATCATTTCATTCCCGACGGAATGAATGCCTTTGAGCGTAACGTAAAGCGTATCGGCGACTGTATTCTGGCCCTTGGCGCGCTCATTGTTTTTTCTCCTTTATTTTTACTCTGTTATATAGCGGTGAAGCGTGAAGACGGTGGTCCCGCTATCTTCAAGCAGGAGCGTATCGGTCGTTTCGGTCGTCCTTTCAACATCTATAAGTTTCGCAGTATGAAGCTGGATGCTGAGAAGCATGGCCCGGCCCTGTATGCCGGTGAGGGAGACTCCCGTATGACTAAAGTAGGCCGTTTTCTTCGCGACCACCACTTGGATGAGCTTCCCCAGCTTTGGAACGTGTTCTGTGGTGATATGGCCTTTATCGGTCCCCGTCCCGAACGTCAGTTCTTTATCGACCAAATAATGAAGGAGGATCCTCGCTATCGTTATTTGTTCCAGATCCGTCCGGGCGTCACATCGTATGCCACTCTTTACAATGGTTATACCGATACTTTGGAGAAAATGCTCCGCCGCCTGCGTTACGATTTGTTCTATCTGGAACACCGTTCTTGGGGCTTTGACATCAAGATACTTTTTATGACGTTTATGAATATAGTGTTCGGGAAGAAATTCTAAACTATTTTCCGAGATAAGCAGAATCCTGTTAGGAAGTCTCGATATTTCAGTATATCTTTGAATAAAATTAGGAAGTTATGAGCAAATCCAAACCATACGAAGAGCAGAAAACGGAAAATCAGATGGCGAGTGAAGCGTCGATGATGTATGAAACCGCTCGCAGTGTGGATGATTTCGTTGCATCTATACCTGTGGATTTTATGCAGAAACTTACGGAACATGCCATCGCAGAATGTAAGGCAGGGCGAGGTATTCCTCACGAACAGGTTGAAGACTTGATTGATAGGCGAATGGGATGGAAATAAATTGGTTGTTTTCTGCGACAGAAGACTTGATTTCTCTTTTAATTTAAATAGAGTGAATGAATAGAAATTAGCTATTTAGTCAATACCCCCCAAGTGTTATTTATTATACAAAATCTGACGATAAAATTATCATTATCTCTATTCTTAATTCGAAGTAATCTCTTGAAAATATATATCAGACTTTGGTAAATGCTTTAAAAGCAAATAGTCTGTTATAAAATGTTTTAATATAAATATATTTCGCGTGTCTGAATCTTCCCGGACTGCCAAGAGCATCAAAAATGCGAAGGTAGCCCTTATCTTTTATTTCATTAATTTAGTGCTGCAATTCTTCTCCCGCAAAGTCTTTCTGGACTATTTGGGAGCTGAGGTGCTGGGACTGAATACCACGGCGCAGAACCTGATAGGATTTCTTAATCTGGCGGAGTTGGGGATTGGCGGTGCTATCGCCTTTACGCTCTACAAACCTATTTATGAGAAGAATACTCAAGTAATTAATGAGATAGTTTCCGTACAAGGATGGTTGTATCGTCGGGTGGCTTATGTGGTTATTGCCGGAGCTTGCATATTGATGTGTTTTTTCCCGCTGATTTTTGAGAAAGCGAAAGTGCCTATGTGGTATACGTATGGTTCGTTTACCGTATTGTTGATAAGTACGCTTCTTGGCTATTTCGTCAATTACCGTCAGATAGTATTGACTGCCGACCAAAAAGAGTATAAGATAACACTAAACACACAGGGATTTAAGATAATAAAAGTCCTTTTGCAGATAGCTGCTATTTGCTGTTTGAGTAATGGGTATGTATATTGGTTGGTTTTAGAACTGATGATGTCCTTTACGACGGCTGTAGCATTGGATAGATTATTAAAAAAAGAATACCCATGGTTAAAGCCAACCCCTTCAATAGGTCGAAAAATTAAGCGGAAGTATCCGGAGATTATAACAAAAACCAAGCAAGTGTTTTATCATCAAGTAGCTGGTGTCGTTTTGCAACAAACCAGCCCCATGGTTATTTATGCATACACTTCACTAACATTGGTTGCTATCTATGGGAATTATATGCTTATTATTGTAGGAGTAACTTTGTTGTTGAATGCTTTATTTAATAGTGTCAATGCCGGTGTTGGAAACTTAGTTGCAGAAGGAGATAAAAAACGTATAAAGTGTGTTTTTGGGGAATTAACATCATTGCGTATATGGTTTGCTTCAGTGGTTTGCTTCACTATTTATAAGTTAGGACACTCTTTTATTGTGCTTTGGGTGGGGAATGAATATGTTTTGGAACAGCCTGCATTTATTCTTTTATTAATTATAGCATTCATTAATCTAACAAGGATAAACGATGTGTTTTTAGCAGCCTATGGATTATATCAGGATACATGGGCTCCGATAACAGAAGCTGTACTTAATTTAGGGCTCTCTATTTTATTAGGGTATTATTGGGGAATAATAGGAGTACTTTGGGGTATTCTTATTAGTTTATTGATTATTGTTTGTGGTTGGAAACCTTTTTTCTTGTATAAATATGGTTTTAAAGAAAGTATTCGTGAATATCTTATATATTATCTGAAATATATTTTTTTGATAGTTGTTTCATGTATATGTGTGACTTACATTTTAAACTTTTTTCCGATTCTTTCTTCTACTTCTTATGGGAAATGGTTATTCCATTGTTTTGTTCTGATTTCAACATATTCTGTATTTAGCTTAATTTTATTTATCTGCTTTGATCGTTTTTCTCGCTTCTATCTGTATAGGATTGTATCATTATTGAAGAAGTAGTTTTGTTTTAAGTAACTGTAAAAACATTGTAATGAATATATTATTAACTTTCGATTCAGGCTATGCTCCTCATGCTTCTGTGGTTATGGAGTCAATCATTCGACATTGTCCGGAAAAACTGGATTTTTGGATACTCTATGTTCATTTGGATACAGATATAATAAGAAAAATGAAGGAGCATTATAAAGATATGGTTCAGTCGATAAATTTTATATATGTAGATTCGGAGGAATTTACCCCCTTTAAAGGAGTACAGACCTTATCTCATATATCTAATCCTGAAAGTGTGCTTCTACGTCTGTTCTGTGATAGAATACCTTGTGATGATTGGATACTTTATTTGGATTGTGATGTACTGGTTATGCAAGATATCAGAAATCTGATGTCAAATATTGAAAGTACAAAAATTCTTTATGCCGTAACTGAATATAATGCTGCATATAAAGAAAATAATTTATTAGATAAAAGTCGCCTTTTTAAAGATAAGAATGGATACTTGCTATGGATTTATGAAGCCTATTTTTATAGAGCTTTTAAATATTTGAATTTGAATCCTTATGGAAGATATTTTAACGCTGGAGTAATGCTTATTAATATGAAATTGTGGCGTGAAAATAATATCGGCAAACGGGCTTTAGAGTATATTCTATCAAGTTCTCAATATTGTTTTGCTACGGATCAAGATGCTTTAAACCATTTGCTATCTGACAAATATGGAGAGTTGCCACCTAAATGGAATGATGTGGTAAAAGAGTATGGTGTATTTACGAATTATCCTGTTGAAAGCCTGAAAGAAACCCATATATCTCCTGCTATTCGTCATTTTGCCGGTGCTATGAAACCATGGCATTATTTGTATAATGAAAAGTATAGAAGGTTGTATAAATCATATCGACAGAATACTCCTTGGCCCAAAATTAACTATACAGATAAAACAATATGGACTATTACTAAAAAGCATATAAAACTTTTAGTAAAAGGAATTTTTAAACCAATATTATCAATTCGTTTTATGAAACAGATATATAGTCGTGTATGTATGGATAAGGCTGGAAATCTTTTTTGGTCAACAGCTCGATTATTAAATGAATAGATGTTTTTTATATGGAATACCTTTTACAAAAAAGCAATAAATTATTGATAAAATATTATGGATATACCGAAAATTATTCATTATGTATGGCTGGGGAGTGGGAAAATGTCCCCTTTTATTCAGGATTGTGTAGATTCTTGGAAAAGAGTAATGCCTGATTATGAGATTAAATGTTGGAATGAGCAAAATTTTGATGTAAATTCTGTAGTATGGGTAAAAGAAGCTTTAGAAAATAAGAAATGGTCTTTGGCATCTGATTATATACGCCATTATGCTTTGTATACTGAAGGAGGCATATATATGGATACAGATGTAAAAGTATATAAACCTTTCGATGAGTTTTTAAAATATGATTTCTTCTCGTCAATAGAGCTACATCCAAATTTGTTTAAACAATATGGATGTAAACAAGTAGGTTCAAATGGAGAATTGTTAGAAGCTAATAAGGTTGTTGAAGGTATGGGCATTCTGGCGGCATTAATAGCAGCTAAACCAAATAATGAATTTATAAAAGAATGTTTAGATTATTTTGGAAATCGACATTTTGTAAATCCGGATGGTTCATTATATACAGATATTATTAATCCGGGTATTATGGCTACTTTGGCTGTCAAATATGGTTTCCGTTATATAGATAAGACGCAAGTTTTGGATAACAATATGATTATATTAGATTCTTCTGTTTTTGCAGGTAATGCGGCTACATTTTCTAAACAATCTTATAGTATGCATTATTGTGATGGAAGTTGGAGAGAAAAAACTTTAGTACAAAAGCTAAAGTCATTTATTAGAAATTATTTTCTTGTGAAATAGACTATTTTATTTTGTATGATAAAACATCTATTTTGTGAATACTTTAGAGAAAATACATAAATGAATAAAATAGGTATAGTAACCGTCTTATATAACAGTGAATCTGTATTGTCAGACTTCTTTACTTCTTTAGAACAACAGACATATAAGAATTTTATTTTGTATGTCATAGACAACGCGTCTCCTGATAACTCATTGCAGATAGCAAGGGAAATGGCAGATAAGATGCCTTTTAGGGTTGTTTTTATAGAGAATCCGGTTAATGGTGGCATTGCCCAGGGAAATAATCTTGGAATGATTGAGGCACTCCATGATAAATGTGACTATATTTTGTTTTCGAACAACGATATTGTCATAGATAAGAATGCTATAACAATATTGCTTGACAGTCTAATCTCGCTAAATGTAGATATGGTTGTCCCTAAAATCTACTTCCATAATTCGTCTTTGATATGGTATGCTGGCGGACGCTTTGACTGTTTAAGAGGGGGTACTGCACATATCGATTATAAGAAAGAAGATTCTGATAAATATAATAAGAGGAAACGCTATGAATATGCTCCTACTTGTTTCCTGTTGATAAAGACTTCGACGGTTAAAGATGTAGGATTTATGGATGAAAAATATTTTGTATACTATGATGATACCGATTATTTGTTTAGGGCTCGCAAGAAGAAGCTAATGTATATACCGGAGGCGCAGGTTTGGCATAAAGAAAGTATTTCTACCGGAGGAACCGAAAGTGATTTCTCATTGTATTATAAGTATAGGAATGTTGTATACTATAACTTTAAACATTTTAATGTATTCCGGGTAGGATTGCTGTTCTTATATTCAGTGGCTCATTATTTCTTCATTTTAAAAAGACGTTTGCCTTTATCTCAATGTATTATTGTGAAAAAGGCTTATAAAGACGGTCTTAAGATGTGCAATATAAGTAAGGCTTTGCGATAATGCCTCTTTAAAAGATGAATAATATTTCCTATTCTTTTCCTTATTTGCTTTTTCTATTTTATTTATTCCTTATTGTTTTATGGGAATTTTCTTTAAAAGCAAAAGGTGACCGGCGTTTAAAGAAAGTAAGAATTGTAATATGGGGAAGTTTTCTCTTCTTCTTTGGCTTAAGGGGATTTGTAAATACGGATTGCCTTAGTTATTATCCTTTCTTTGAGGGATTAAAAACAGTGTGGGATGGATATTCTTATGGTTATGTTCTATCGGAATATGATTGGGAGCCGGGTTTTATAACTGTTGTATATCTTTTAAAGTCGATTATTCCTAATTATTTTGTATGGACATTTGTTTGGACGTTAATAGCTATCATAGCATTAGATTCTTTTTTCTCCCGAAATGTGAAATATTACAGTTTAGGTTTCTTGTTATTCTTTATTTTTGGTGGGTATGGAATTCTTGTTAATTTGATGAGAGGCTCTATCGCCATGTTCATCTTTTTATATTCGATTAGATTTCTGGAGAAGGGCGATTCTAAAAAGTATTTTTTAGTCAATACAGTAGGCTGTTTATTTCATATCTCTTCTGTACTTTATTTGTTGGCGTATTTTATTTTAAAAAGAAGATTGTCTTTCCCTTTTCTCTTGGGAGTATTCCTTTTCTTGAATTTACTATACTGGTTGCGAATAGATTTTTCAAATATACTAATACCAATTATGAATAATATATCGTATGAACGTATATCATTATTGGTAGAGTCATATATTGAAGAAGGTTCTAATGGAGAGTTACTATCAATAGGCTATATAGAGCGTTGTTTTACATATATAGTGGTGCTGATGATGTATACTAAATTATCTCGGTCGAAACCTGATAGCATAATTTACTTGAACGCCTACGTTTTGTATTATATACTATTCTATTTCTTTTGGCAAATAGATGCTGCTTCTCAACGAATGGCGGGACTTTTTATTTTCTCATACTGGATTATCTATTCTGACTTATATGCCATATTAAAGATTCCAAACAATAAAAAGCTTTTTCTTTTATTGCTTTTAGTCTATTCTTCCTTGAAGATGATTTCCGGGCAATCTCAACCCTATCATCAGTATAAAAACATATTATTTAATAACGAACGGTTTGAAGAAGCGGAAAGACGCATACAAATGTAATGCCTCTATCGGTTTGATTAATTTATTACCCAATGCTATATAATAAGAAACTATTGTTTGTTTCTTCTAATATTTCTTCAACGCAGACAGGCGGTGGAGTGTGCTCTCTACGCAATTTGGATATGTGCAGAAGGATATTGGGGGAGGAGAATGTGGAATTATATGCTTTAAAGGCTTTTTCATTTACAGGTGGTACATTGATAACAAAGCTTATTTTTATACTAAAGGCCTTACTTAAGTTATTTTGTGGATATTCCAATGGCTCTACACAGAAGACTGATAAAGAAATAGTACGTATAGCGAAAGAAGGAAAATTTGATTTTGTATTTATTGATTCATCATTAAACGGGCATTTGGTTAAAAGTCTGAATTTAGAAGCGACAGGGCAGGTTATATGTTTTTTTCATAACTGTGAAAGAAGTATGGTTATCGGTCAGTGGAAAACCGGTAATATTTTATCTATCATAAGACTGTATGCCGTTACAATGAATGAAAATATGACTTGTAAATATGCCGACCGAATTATAGTATTGAATAAACGGGATTACGAACTCGTGAATATCAATTATAAGAGAAGCGCAGATTTACTTTTACCTATATCTCTTAAGGATACGGTATTGAGTGGAAAGATTAAAAAAAAGAGAATAGGCACCTTGAAAAAAGGATTGTTTGTCGGTAGTTTCTTTTTTGGTAATGTTCAGGGTCTGGAATTATTTATTCGTGAAGTATTGCCGCATGTTGATATGCAATTGGTGGTGGTAGGTAGAGGAATGAACAGATTGAAAAATAATAATCCCAAGGTCATTATATACGATGGGGTAGATTCCATAGATTCCTTTTATGCGGATGCGGATTTTGTGATTGCTCCTATTATTTCCGGAGGAGGAATGAAAGTTAAAATAGCGGAGGCTATGATGCATGGCAAGATTATTATGGGGACTCCGGAGGCCTTTCAAGGTTATGATGCGATACCCTGTTCTTATGTCTGTGAAAAGGCAAACGATTTTATTCAAGCAATTAAATCATTATCAGGATACTCGTATAATCCATGTGTCAGGGAACATTTCCTGAAGAAATATGAAACGAATGTCATTTTAGATGATTTTAAAAAAATATTGTCATGAATAAGATTGTTTTTATCGCCCCTTCCATTAAAACAGGAGGGGGGAATAGGGTTTTTATAGAACTTGCAAACATCTTGTGTGAAGAGTATGATATTTCTGTATTATTTCCAAACAATTCAGAAGAATACCACACGTTTCAGAAATCTTCGAATTTACAATATACGGCAATAGGAAAGAAGGCTCTAAGCAAGATGGCTAAATGGTTAAATTTATGTCGTTGTATTCGTTATGTAAACAGGCATTTGGGAAATGCAGATTTAGTTATATCCGACCCTATCTTTTGCCTTTTAATTCCTTTTATAAAAAACAAAAAGAGGATTTATAGATTTATTCAAGCAGATGATTATCGAATTTTTGATGATGGCGCCATTTTGGGTAAAGGTCTTTTATTGGGTTTATATAAAACATTGTGTTTGAGGGTATATAGACAACATGTAGGATATCTTTTTAATTCTCAATATGTCTATGATAGATTTTGCCAAGATTCAAAGCGGACTGATGTTCCGCTGATGAAGGTGTATCCCGCCGTTAATCACCTGATATTTAATCCAAAGAATAAAGATAAGGGACACGGCGGTATTTCTATTTGTTTAGTAGCCCGGAAACATCCTTTGAAAGGGTTACAGACTTTTATAGATGCATACCATAAATTACCCTTGGAAATAGAAGACCGCATAGCTTCTGTTACTTTGATTAGCCATGATGACCTGAGTGGTTATGATACAGCAGGCATGCGGATAGTAAAACCTGCGTCCGATTATGATATAGCAACTGCATACAGTTCTTCTGATATCTTTATCTCTACTTCTTGGTGGGAAGGATTTGGCTTACCGCCTTTGGAAGCGATGGCTTGTGGCTGTGCGGTGATATGCAGTAACTCCGGAGGAGTAAATGAGTTTGTAGTGGCAGGTGAGAATTGCTTGACTTTTGAGCCCAAAGATGAGGATGCATTAATAAAAGCTATCATGAGATTAGCGAACGATGAAGCTTTGAGAAAATCTTTGGCTCTCCACGGAGTAGAAACGGCTGAAAAGTTCAGGTGGGAAGAATCGGCGAAACAAATGTTATCTGTAATTAATCAATCAATATAATAAATAATGAAGAATATTCTCGTTACAGGCGGGGCTGGATTCATTGGATCCAATCTTGCTCTAAAGCTTGTGTCTAAGGGTTATCATGTTACTGTATTGGATAATTTGTCGGAACAAATTCATGGTAGTAATCCTGAACAGTCATCTTCTCTTTACAATTCAATAAAGGGTAAGGTGAAATTTGTTAAAGGGAGCGTTACTTCAAAAGAAGATTGGAGTAGAGCTTTAGAGCAAATCGAGTGTGTGGTACATTTGGCGGCGGAGACCGGTACGGGGCAGTCCATGTATGAAATACAGAAGTATGTGGATGTCAATATCGGTGGAACGGCGTTGTTACTTGATATTCTGACTAATACCAAACATTCAGTAAAAAAAGTAGTAGTAGCAGAAAGTCGTGCTATATATGGAGAAGGCCGATATTATAGTGAGGAGTTAAATCAATATGTATATCCGGTAGAACGAGTGGAACAGGATATGAATTGTGGTGATTTTGAAGTAAAATATCCCGGTTGTACTAAACCCTTACAACTTGTAGGAACTACAGAAGATTCTTTAATTCATCCTACTTCTGTGTACGGAATAACAAAGCAGGTACAAGGTCAATTGGTTCATCTTGTTTGTCCGTCCATAGGTATTGCATCTGTCTCTTACCGTTATCAAAATGTATATGGTCCCGGTCAGTCGTTATCTAACCCTTATACGGGTATATTATCTATATTTTCCACTCGTATAAAGAACGGGAATGGACTTAATATTTTTGAGGATGGTAAAGAAACGCGGGATTTTGTTTACATTGATGATGTAGTAGATGCTACTATTTTAGGAATAGAGAAAGAAGAGGCGAATGGGCATGTGTTCAATATAGGAACAGGTGTTGCTACAGATGTTCTTACGGTTGCCAATACATTAATTGAAAAGTATGGAATAAAAGTTCCTGTTACAGTATCTGGTAATTATCGCTTGGGTGATATACGCCATAATTTTGCAGATATTACTATTGCTAAAGAAATTTTAGGCTTTAATCCCCAATGGAGTTTCGATGCTGGCATTAGTGAGTTTGTTAAGTGGGTTAACGAACAAGATATACACGAAGATAAATATGAATCTTCCATTGAGGAAATGAAAAGAAAAGGACTCTATAAATAGGAATTTGGCAATGTTTTTACAAGGTAAACGTATCCTTTTCTTCTCGGCTCATCTATTTGGATATCAAAATGATATCCGATTGGCAATGGAATCCGTCGGAGCGATAGTTGACTATTACGATGAGCGGCCAGCTAATAATTTTCTTGTTAAGGGGGTAATTCGTATTAATAGGAATTTGTTGGCGGGATATATCAATCATTATTATAATAAAATAATCAAAGAAACACTCCAGAAGGAATACGATTATGTATTCTTTATCAAAGGAGAATCTATTTCAGCAAGTAATGTACGTAGATTAAAGCAATTTCATCCAGAGGCAAATTTTATTATTTATCATTGGGATTCTATTGCTAATAATAGTAATGCACAAAATTTATTACCTTATTTTGATCGTGTTTTTTCTTTTGATAAAATAGATTGTGAACGCTTAGGTTTGCATTTTCTTCCCTTATTTTATACGCCAGATTATGCAAATATTCCATACTATGATAAGGAAATAAAATATGATATGCTTTTTGTTGGTACTACACATAGTGATAGATACAAACTTGTAAAGAGAATTGAAGAACAGATTATTAAAATGGGTGGGCTTTGTTTAACTTGGTTTTATTTTCCAAGTAAAATATTGTATTATAAAATGAAAATCCAAAACTCTTATCTTCGTCAAATTCCAGTTCATACGTTTCATTTTAAGCCAATGTCTAAAGAATTGTTGCTTCAACTTTATGCTGGTTCACGAATTATTATTGATGTACAACATCCAAAGCAAACAGGTTTGACTATGCGTTGTATTGAAACTTTAGGTGCCAAAAGAAAGTTAATAACAACAAATTATTATATTACAGAATATGATTTTTATAATCCTGATAATATATTAGTTGTTGATCGTAACTTGCCTTATGTTCCGGAGAAGTTTCTTAATGAGCCTTATCGAGATACTCCTAAAGAAATCTATGAAAGCTATTCTATTAAGAATTGGTTGTCATCTATCTTTTATTAGCATTATTAGTTATTTTGAGAATACTCAGTATTGAATGAGTATGGGTTTTACTATTCCAAATAATAACATCTTTAAATGGGTGAATCTTTTTGGCAAGAAGGTTTTAAAATACACTTAATGAATATGGATGTAAATTATAAGTTTCTTGATACTCAAAAAATTATAGATTATATGAATGGTCACCTAAGTTTTATTGAGGTAGAGGACATTATCCAGAACTCCGGTGCCGATAAGCTACGTGTATATCCGGCTTTATTTGAATTGGAACAAAGTGGTTTTCTTGAAGTGGTGGAACGGGAAGAGCTTGGAGCACCGTTGATAGTCAGGAAAAGGAAAAACAGATAAACGACAGGTAACAGCGGTTATTATGTTTTAGGCGCAGCCGGGATTGCTTAGATTTAGCAATTCCGGCTGTTTTTGTTTAAATTCTTGATATAGAATGAGTATTTATATGACTTTCGATAATTGAACTTAAACGATAAAATTCACTTATAAGTTATTTATTCTAATAATAATTATTACTTTTGTAACAAAAATAGTGGCCAGTGAAAGTTGAGTTAGTTGATTTAGAAGAGTTTTCAGGGAACAAAGCACACATTTATTCTGTTTTGTTAGATGATGCGGAAGACACATTGTTCGATCAATTTGTAGAAGAAAACGGTCCTTTATACCCTAATGAAATTAGAGAGATTGTGAAAGAACTAATAGCTATGGGGAATAAAGTAGGATGCCAGGAACACTTTTTTAAGTTGAATGAAGGAAGGTTAGGGGATGGTGTGGCTGCTGTATGGGCTAAGAGGATCAGAGTTTATTGTTTGCGCTATGGTTCATCTTTAATTATACTGGGAGGAGGTGGCTATAAGTCTCCAAGTATAAGGGCTTATCAAGAAGATCCTGTTTTGTCAGGAAAAGTTGAAGAAATAAAGCGGATAGCAGAATTGATAAACGAGCGCATAAAAGAGAAAGATTTAAAATTAAACGAAGACGGAATTATTTCCGGAGAACTTATTATAAATGATTATGAGGAAAATTAAAAAAGGGACTTTTTTAGACTTGATATTGTCTGATATATCAGAAGATGAAGTGCGAAGAACTGCATCCAAGATGGCAATTGCCGCTAAAATAGCCAAGACATTAGAAAAACGCAATATGAGCCAGAAAGAGTTTTCCAGAATACTGGGCAAGCGTCCCTCTGAAATATCTAAATGGTTGTCTGGGAAACATAACTTTACTACAGACACGTTATCGGATATAGAACATGCTTTAGATATTCATTTGCTTGATAATAGAGAGGAGGTTGCCTTTGAAAGTACAATTAATCATAGGATAACTATTGAGGTTAAACCTTCCCGAAAGAATATGTTTATACCTCAATACGAACAGGAGTCGTATAGTTATAACTATGATTTGGTTTCCTCACATAATTTATTATACAATTGATAATATGGCAAAAACAGTACCTGTAAATATAAAAATATCTTTGCTGAACCTTACAGAAACTCTTTATAGATTTAATTACGATTATGATTATTCTACGATTAAGCCAGATGATCTAAAAGTGGACTTTATTCATAGCTTTAAGAGTGATCAAGAAAAAGGAGAGTTTGGGGTAGAAGTTAAGGCAAGATATAAATCGGCTCACGATAATTGTGTTTTGGCTGAATTAGGTGTATACACCAATTTTAGGATTGATCCGTTTTCTGCCTTTATAAAGATGGAAACAGAGAAAGGCTTTGAAACAAATTTGCCGGATGCTTTGGAACATCTATGTGAAATTAATGTTGGAGCTTTGAGAGGTATCTTTTTTACAAAGTTGAAAGGGACTCCGTTAGAAAAGTATCTGATACCTTTAATTCCTATGAATGCAATAATATCACCTGCCAATATAAAAAAAGAGGAATGAAAATTCCTCTTTTTTTATATCATTTCATTCTTACCACCCTGATCCCCGTAAACCTTTTATTATTTTTCAGCATCTGTGCCAATGTCTTTTGCGTAATAACCACCATTTTCCGGGTGGAAGAAGCATGGAGCAATTTCAATACTCCCTTTTCATAATAGGCAATTCCCATGTGGGCGACATCCAGACCCGGAACATTGGTTGTAATAGCTATAATATCGCCATTCTTTATCCAGCTAAAACCTTCGTCGGGAAGTTTGGCTTTGGGGATGTAATGGAATGTCTGTCCGGAAAGGGCTTTTTCTATACTCTCTATTTTGCTGACATTCTCGGGAGAAGACGCCAACTGCCTGTACGATTTGGGATGTGAGGACATGAAGTTGAGGGACAGCGCTATTGAGTCGGGACTGTTGGCTGCGGTTACATCTTCCATAAAACCATGTTTGACACCGTTGTTTATCCAGTCGGCAATGTAGTGCAGGCGGGAAGTATAACCGTTGATCCTGCCGTCGCGATAGCGTATCTTTTGTAGAACTCTTGCATAGTCAGTCTTATCTATCGCTCCGTTCTTGACGGGGGAGAGTGACAGGGCAAGTACGTACTCCACAAAAGTGGTGCAATCCACTTCGTCGAAATTGACTACGAGCTTCTCCTCTTCGTTCACTTCCAGTGTATGTGCCACATAAGGTGTTTTGAGGAAGTTCAACCCATATTTCAGCATGGCATTGCCCGTTTCCTGTGCAGAAACGGACGATGCTATTGCTAAAGTGCAGAACATGCAGAACAAGGATTTCATTGTCTTGCGGTTTAATATTTATATATCAGACTCTTGAAGTCCGTCTTCTTGTCGAATGGTACAATCGTGAAGCCATAGCTGATGCTATTCTTCTTGCCTGAATGTATCAGATAAGGCTCGTGTGCCAAAGCTCCCCAACTGTTGTCACCGCCTATACCCATCATGCGGTAGTCTATAAAGAAATCCATCGAGGGAACGGCTTGCGGGTCGGTGAGGTGGCGATGATTGGTCTTGGCGGTGCGTGGAGCGCCGTTTTCTATGGAGTCGCCGCTGTCGAGACTTTCCAACGGATAATTGGACACGTTCATCTCGAAAGTGCGGTCGGCTACAAAGAGCAGGCCTTCTTTTGCCTTGCTGGTGAGTGTACACCAATATATGTCTGTCCGGTGATTGTTTTCCTGCGGGCGGACGTAGGGTTCGTACATGTCTTTGATGTCCGAGGTGTATTCACCGAAGAATTGCGAAGTGCGGCGGTCGCGGTAGTTTTCTTCCGGACCGCGTCCGTAGTAGGCCAGCGAAGTGATGCGTGCGGGAAGTTGCATGCGCAGTCCCACGCGCGGTATCATTGGCGCTTGGGCATTTTCGGCTACGAAGTGGTTGTTCACTTTGATAACGCCGTTGCTGTACACCTTGTATGTAATGTCCCAGCGGGCATCGGTCTGTGGAAAGCGGTAGGTTACTTTTACTGCTGTGGAGTCCTTGCCCCTCACAATGTCGAAGTTTTCGGCTTTCGGTTCCTGATAGCTTGCTTCTTTCCATGCTTTCAGTCGTACGGGAAGCCGGGCGCCATAATCGTTGTCGATAGGTGCACGCCAGAAGAAGGGGCGGGGACCTTGTCCATTATGGATAAATTCCTGTTTCTTGTATCGGTAGGATACCAGCAAGCCGCTTTGCTTGTCGAATGTGGCTGTGAAGTCTGCACCGGAGAAGGTGAGCTGTCTGCCATTATCTTCCGGAGTGGCAAATGCCTGCCGCGGAGCGTCTTTCTTATGGAAAGTATAGACATAGGTTTGCTCGCGGGCAATGACTGTGCCTGCCGGAAGGAACGGTTCGGGGGTACGGATGGCAGCATAGAATTCAATGCGTACGTCTCCGGTTGAGGGGTTGACCGCTGGAATACCATTCAGGAACGGACTGGTGACTGTCTGGCCCGGTTCGGCTGCGATGTCTTTGATGCGCCCTTTGTAGATTTCTTTACCATGCTGGCGGACGATGTAGTAGAAGTCGAACTTGCTGAGGTTGGTAAAGGAAAAATCATTTCGTATCTTTACGACAAAGGCTATGCGATCGAAGTCGAGGAACTTAATATTCTGATATACTTTCTTCATTTCCTCTGTCTGAGGCTTTACGCTACGGTCGGGATATACCACGCCGTTGATGCAGAAGTCTCCGTCGGAAGGAGTGCCGTATTCACCATAGTCGCCGCCGTACGTCCAGTATTTGCGTCCGTCGGAGGTCTTGGCGGCAAATCCTTGGTCTACCCAGTCCCAGATGCAACCGCCTTGCAGGATAGGATATTTTTCGATGAGGTTCCAGTATTCTTGGAAGTTTCCGAGACTGTTTCCCATGGCATGGGCATATTCGCAGAGGATGAGCGGACGGGTCATTTCGGGGTTTTGGGCATATTTCTCGATCTGGGCGGGGCGGTGGTACATGGGACAGAAGATGTCCGTATTCCACTCCAGTTGGGCGCGCTCGTATTGTATGGGACGGCTGTCCAGCGCCTTCAGTGTGTTGTATGTGACGTAGAAGTTCACTCCGTTGCCGGCTTCGTTGCCCAATGACCAAGTGATGATGCAGGGATGATTTTTGTCGCGCTCGTACATGTTCAGGGTACGGTCTACGTGGGAGTTCATAAACAACGGGTTATTTGCCAATGTTCCGCCTACGTTCAGATTATAGCCCATTCCATGGCTTTCGATGTTAGCTTCGTCGATGACGTAGATGCCATACTGGTCGCACAACTCGTAAAAACGTTCCTGTTGCGGGTAGTGGCAGGTGCGGACGGTGTTTATGTTGTAGCGCTTCCAGAGCTCGAAGTCTTTCAGCATAAGGTCTTCGGGAACGTAATGTCCGGTATGTTCATTGTGCTCATGGTAGTTGACGCCTTTCACAAGGATCGGTTTGCCGTTCACCATCAGCTGCTTGTCCTTTATCTCTACGGTGCGGAAGCCCACTTTGCAGCTGGTGGCTTCGATAACGTCTCCGTTGGTGTGCTTCAGGCTGATGACAAGTGTATAGAGATCAGGTGTTTCGGCCGTCCATTGCAGTGGTTCTTTGATTGTTTTTGGGGTGAACTCCACTTCTGTCTGGCCGTAGCTTGCGCGTGCGGATGACTGGGCTATCTGTTCGTCTTTGCTGTTCAGCAGACGATAGCCTACCGTAAACGGGATTTCCTTACCGGTTTCATTGGCGAACTTCACCTTCAGCTTCAGGATGCCGTTGCGATAATCTGCGTCCAGAGGAGTTTCTGCCTTGAAGTCGGTGAGATGTATTTGCGGCTGGGCATACATGTAAATATCCCGTTCGATGCCGCTGATGCGCCAGAAGTCCTGACACTCCAGATAGTTGCCGTCGGAGAAACGATGCACCTGTATGGCTATCACGTTTTCTCCTCTTCGGGCAAAGGAGGTGACGTTGAAGCGGGCAGGGGTTTTGGAGTCTTTGTTCATGCCCACGAATTTCCCGTTGAGGTAGTAGAAAGCTGCTCCGCGTACTCCGTCGGCGCTGAGGAAGATTTCTTTGTCATCCCAGTCGGCAGGCAGTGTGAAGGTGCGGCGGTAGGTTCCCGTAGGGTTCCACTCTTTGGGAACGTAGGGCGGATTGGGCTTGTCCCAGTAGGGGGCGTAGCCGGGGGAACAGAACTCGTACGACTGGTTGACGTAGATAGGCGTGCCGAAGCCTTGCAGTTCCCAGTTGCCGGGAACGTTGATGTCGGGCCATTTGCTTACGTCTGTATGGGGAGCCATAAAGTCGGTAGGGCGGTCGGCGAAGTTCTCTACATAGTTGAATTTCCACTTCCCGTTGAGGGAGATACGGAATGTCCCGTTCTTGCGGTCGTTGATGACGGCATCTGCTTCGTTCGTATAGGAGGTGAACGTGCTGCGGGGCTGCTCTTTGTTGATACTTGTCAGCCGGGGATTGGTGATTTGCGCATACCTGTCTTCCTGTGCCATGAGGGCGAGAGGAAGACAGGCGGCTGCAACCAGTAGTTTTTTCATTTTCATAAAAGAATGTTTTAAGGTTTGTATGAGTTAATGATTGTTTGTAAATACGTTTTCTCCCGGTCTGCTATTTCTCCGGAAAGGTGAGTCCTTCTCTCAGCCATTTTTCCAGTTCCCCGGTCCATTGGCGTTTGTAGGTGAAACTGTCACGAAAGCCCCAGCCATGTCCGCCGGTGGGGTAGACATGCAGAGTGGCGGGAACTTTCTGCTCTTGCAGGGCGAGGAAATAGCCGATGCCGTTGATGGGCAGAACGCCTGCATCATCTGCTGACAGCATGATGAATGTTTGCGGCGTTTGGGGAGATACTTGCCGTTCGAGCGAGTACTTCTGTTCCAGTTCGGCGGAAGGCGTTTCTCCGAGGAGGTTTTTGCGTGAACCGCTGTGGGTGACTCCTTTCAGCATAGAGATGACGGGATAGAACAAGACCTGAAAGTCGGGGCGGGTGGCGTCACTGCTGTATAGTGTGGCAAGAGAAGCCGCCAGATGCCCGCCGGCAGATGCTCCCATGATGCCGATACGGTTGGGATTCACACCCCATTCTTTGGCGTGTCCGCGCATCAGGCGGATAGCTTGTTCGGCGTCCGACAAGGGAACCTCATGGTGTCCGTTGGGCATGCGGTATTTCAATACGGCATACGTGATGCCCTGTGTTGTGAACCATGCCGCCATGTCGTGTCCTTCGTGGTTCATGGCGAGACGGCCGTATCCGCCGCCGGGGCACATGATAACAGCCATACCGTTGGGTTTTGCCGGACGGTAAACGGTTATGGAAGGATTGACTACATTGGCTACGCGGCCGCCTTCCAAATCTTCCTGATTGCCGGTCAGCCCGTTTGTATTAGGCGCTCCGTCGGGCCATAACGGCAGTTCGACGGGCTTTTGTGCAGACAACATTGTTGTTGCGAACAGTAAGGATAGGAATAGTGTCTTTTTCATAATGAATACGGTTTTATATCATCAGCCATTCAGAACATAGCGAAGAATGGCTGATGATTTCCTATGAACTTATTTCAGTATCTCCGCAGCTTATTTCGCTTTCATCGAAGCTTTGACGAGATAGAATATCAGGATAGCGTAAGCACCCAGTGCCAGTACTTCGGACCATGTGTTGTTGAGCCATGCGTCGTTCACAAGGTTCACACCGCCGAAGCGCATTGCCGCGCTTACCACGCCCATCAGTGCGCCGCCGGCTATGAAACCGGATGCCAGCAGTGTACCTTTTTCACCGCGTTCGGCATTGAGGGCAGCATCCTTGCTGCGGCTGGTTACGTACCAGTTGACGGCGCCACCCACTACCAACGGAACGTTCAGCTCCAGTGGGATGAACATGCCCAGCGCAAAGGCAAGTGCAGGTATCTTGCAAAAATTCAGTACGATAGCCAGCACAGCACCGATGCCATAAAGCAGCCAGGGTGCGCCTACACCGTTCATCAACGGTTCGATGACAGCCGCCATTGCATTGGCCTGCGGGGCAGCCAGTTGTCCGCTGGTGAATCCGTATGTCTTGTTCAGGATAATCATTACGCCGCCTACGGTAGCTGCCGAAACGATTGTTCCGAGGAATTTCCATGCTTCCTGCTTTACGGGGGTGCTTCCCAGCCAGTAGCCTATTTTCAGGTCGGTGATGAAGCCGCCTGCCATAGAAAGCGCCGTACAAACCACACCGCCCATGACCAGTGCGGCTACCATTCCGCCCGGGCCTTTCAGACCTACTGCCACCATTACTACCGATGCAAGTATCAGCGTCATCAGTGTCATGCCCGATACCGGGTTTGTGCCCACAATGGCAATGGCATTAGCAGCTACGGTGGTAAAGAGGAATGATATGCCTGCAACCAACAGGATAGCCACCAATGTGTGCAGCAGGTTGCCCTGCATCACATCAAAGTAGAAGAACAGCGTCACCAGTACCAGCGTGATGATGGAGCCGATAGCAATGATCTTCATGGAAAGGTCGCGTTGTGTGCGTTTCACGTTGGCTTCCGCATCGGCTTTGCCACCCATCTCTTTGGCAGCCAGTCCTACGGCGCTCTTAATGATGCTCCATGACTTGATGATGCCGATGATACCCGCCATTGCAATGCCGCCGATACCGATGCTCTTGGCGTAGTATTTGAAGATTTCTTCCGGAGCCATTGCGCCTACGGTGGCGGTAATCTCAGGATTCCATTGGTTCAGCACGCTGTCTCCCCAGATGAGGGACATGCCGGGAATGATAATCCACCATACGGCAAGCGAACCGGCACAGATGATGGAAGCGTATTTCAGTCCGACGATGTAGCCCAGACCCAAAACGGCAGCTCCGGTATTTACCTTGAACACGAGCTTGGCTTTCTCGGCCAGCATTTCGCCGAAGCCGCATACGCGGGTTGTGAAGTTCTCGTTCCACCACCCGAAAGTGGCTACGATGAAGTCGTACAGACCTCCGATGATACCTGCCAACAGCAACGGCTTTGCCTGGCTACCGCCTTTCTCGCCCGATACAAGCACCTGCGTCGTTGCGGTGGCTTCGGGGAAAGGATATTGGCCATGCATGTCGCTGACGAAATATTTGCGGAACGGAATTAGGAAAAGAATACCCAGCACGCCACCCAGCAATGAACTGATGAATACTTGCGTGAATGTTACGGTGATTTCCTCCGGATAGCTTTCCTGCAGGATGTACAGTGCGGGCAGGGTGAAGATTGCACCTGCCACGATGACGCCGGAGCTGGCTCCGATGGATTGTATAATGACATTTTCGCCCAGTGCGTTCTTGCGTTTGGCTGCGCCTGATACGCCGACGGCGATAATGGCAATGGGAATGGCTGCTTCGAACACTTGTCCCACTTTCAATCCCAGATAGGCTGCCGCCGCCGAAAAGAGGATTGCCATAGCGATACCCCACAGCACCGACCAAAGGTTTACTTCGGGATATTTCTTGTCGGGACTCATCAAGGGGTTGTAGACTTCTCCCGGCTTCAGTGCGCGGAACGCATTTTCCGGCAAGCCGGTCAGTTTCTCTTCTTCTTGTTTCATAATAGCTGTTTTATTGTTTATTGTTATGATTGCGATATGTATCGGTTATAGGCTTCAAAGAAAGCAAAAAAAAAGGAGAATTGAAAAATTCTCCTTTATTCTGTATCATAAAAACGATTATTTGGCGTCTTTGGCAGTCATGTTGCCTTCCACAAAGAGCCGGAGCATTTCGGTCTTGGCATTGCTGCGCAACGTAATGGACTTCTTGAAGTGTCCGGGGTATTTGCCCGTACCGTTGTAAGTAATCTTGATTGTTCCTTTCTTTCCGGGCATTACAGGCTCCTGCGTATATTCGGGCACTGTACATCCGCAAGATGCCACTGCCTGATGAATTACCAGCGGAGCATCTCCTACGTTGGTGAAAGTGAAAGTGCAGCTCACCACCGGACTGCTTTCGGAGAATGTACCGAAGTTATGGGTGGTTTTGTCGAATTTAATATCTGCCTGGCCTTGTGCGTGGGCATAACCGATACCCATAACCAGCATCAACATATAAAAAGCAAGTTTCTTCATGTCTTTATCTTTAATTTAATTACACAGTGCGCAAAGGTAAGCCATTTCTGCAAAAATCATTCGTATTTTATGCGAAATAGTATTAAATCCGGGATATTGCCTATCTTTGTTTCCTTTATCAACGAATAGAAACTTATGGACTATCAGCTAAATACGCGCTTGAACGGCAATATCGCGATGACCTCCCGTTTTCATGAAAACAAGCGGCTGCAACGGGACAAGACTTTGTATAAGTTCCTGTGGGTGCAGAACGGTTCGCTTGCTGTTGAGGTGGACCACATACCCATGAGATTGGCAAAGGACGAAATCATTACGCTTACCCCGTTGCACCATTTGGAGGTGAAAGAGGTGGAAGGCGAGTACCTGACTTTGGCTTTCAACAGTAACTTCTATTGCATCTTCGGACATGATGACGAAGTGTCCTGCAACGGCTTCCTGTTCTATGGTTCATCCCAGGTGATGCGTCTGGAACTCTCGGAAGAACAGTCGTCCGGGCTGCACGATATAGTCCGCGACTTCTGCCGGGAATCGGCCATTAGCGACAGTTTTCAGGAGGAGATGCTGCGTATTATGCTGAAGCGCTTCATCATCACCTGCACACGTATAGCCCGTACAAAGTTCAGTGTGGGGAGGGAGCATGAAAAGGCTTTCGACATCATTCGGCAGTTCTATGTGCTGGTAGACGGAAACTTCCGCGAGAAGAAGCAGGTGCAGGACTATGCCGGTATTCTTTGCCGTTCGCCTAAAACGCTATCCAACTTGTTTTCCGCCTGCGGACTGCCTTCTCCGCTTCGCATCATTCACGAACGGATAGAGGCGGAAGCCAAACGCCTGCTGCTCTACACACGAAAAAGCGCGAAGGAAATCGGGGATATTCTGGGCTTTGAGGATTTGGCGACATTCAGCCGTTTCTTCAAGAAAATGACGGGGGAGTGTGTGTCGGAGTACCGGAAAAGGGTGCAACGGGAAGAATTGCCAACAGTTACGGAATAATTGCCATTTCACGTTCCGTCGGAAACAGGGATCTTTGCAAAAACATGAAGATGTGTCAAAACTAACATTAACTATCATTTTACTCTGTCATTCAAGAATCTACTCTCTGTGTGAGTAGGAGAAGAGATGCTTCACTACGTTCTGCATGACAGACTATACATTAGCGTAAGAAATAAAAGATATTTTGAGCGAAGCTAATGATATGCTTGTCAGAGTTTTGACACCCTCACTAAAAACAATAAAAATTATGAAAACGAAATTGCAAAAACTGTTTCTTACACTGCTGGCACTGGCCGCTTCTTCCCAAAAATTGGGCGTTAATCTGATCCGCGTGGCCATTTTCGTGATATTTGTATGGATAGGCGGCCTGAAATTCTGGAATTATGAAGCCGAGGGAATTGTTCCGTTCGTGGCAAACAGTCCGTTTATGAGTTTCTTCTATAACAAGGCGGCGCCGGAATACAAGGAGTATAAACTGAAGGAGGGTGAGTTCAATGAGGTGAAACACCAATGGCACATGGAGAACAATACCTACGGTTTCTCCCACGGTCTTGGAATACTGATTATGGCAATAGGTATCCTTACTTTTTTGGGCATATTCTCTCCTCAAATTGGGCTGGCGGGAGCTGCGTTGGCGGTCATTATGACACTCGGTACGCTTTCTTTCCTTGTTACCACCCCCGAAGTGTGGGTCCCCGATTTGGGAAGTGGGGAGCATGGTTTTCCTTTGCTGACCGGGGCGGGACGTCTGGTGATAAAGGATACCGCTATTCTTGCCGGAGCTCTTGTGGTGCTGGCAGACAGCGCAAAAAAGGTCTTGAACCGGTTCGAGAAATAAGACTATGAAAAAGTGGGATGCTGTTGTAATGGTTTTCATCTTCTTTTTATAGCGATTTGTTCGGGGAGAGTTTGCGTATCTCCCCGAAAATTCCGAATATTGCGCCCGGAAATGAGAAGTGCGTACCTGAAACTCCTAATCCGGTAATTCAAATTGAACAGCGAAACTATACATATAGAGAACCTTTCTATCGGCTATCCCGGTAAGAATGATGTGAAAGTGGTGGCGGACGGCATCTGTGCCGGCATCAACAGCGGTGAACTGACCTGTCTGTTGGGAGCCAACGGAGTGGGCAAGTCCACACTGCTCCGGACATTGTCCGCCTTTCAGCCCAAGCTGGGCGGAGAGATACGTATTCAGGGCAGGGAGATCGAGACTTATACCGACAAGCAGTTGTCACGCGTCATCAGTGTGGTGCTGACGGAGAAGTGCGACCTCCGCAATATGTCCGTTACGGAATTGGTGGGGCTGGGACGCACCCCTTATACAGGTTTTTGGGGCGTGTTGACACAGGAGGACAAGCATGTGGTGGAACACTCCATTGCTTTGGTCGGCATCCCTCACCTGGCACACCGCATGGTGCATACGTTGAGCGACGGCGAACGTCAGAAAGTGATGATAGCCAAAGCGCTGGCTCAGGAGACGCCGGTGATTTATCTGGATGAGCCTACCGCTTTCCTCGACTTTCCCAGCAAAGTGGAAATGATGCAACTGCTGCATCACCTCAGCAGACGGACGGACAAGACTATTTTTCTCTCTACGCACGATCTTGAATTGGCTTTGCAAATTGCCGACAAAATCTGGCTGATGGATAAGGCGAATGGGGTAACTATCGGTACGCCGGAGGATCTTTCGCTGAACGGCAGTCTTGGTAGTTTCTTTGCCCGCAAAGGCATTGTGTTCGATCCGGAGAGCGGATTGTTCAGGGTGGATAATGAATATGCCTCGCAGGTACGCCTTTCCGGTAGTGGACAGAGGTATGCCATGATGCGCAAGGCTTTGCAACGCAACGGCATCTTTGCCGGCCGCGACGTGGAAGCAGAAACGCACGTTGAAACGGACGGGTGTATGGAGGGAGGAGACAAGGTGTTTGTTGTGCATCAGCCCGGCAAAGAGCCGGTGTGTCTTTCCGGTATCGGAGAGGTATTGGCGAAACTCCTACCGGAACTTATATCCTATGGTAAAGAATGAGGCGAAGTTCTTGGGCAAGTAGCCTTGAAACTCTTCCGTCTCGATTACCTGTCTCAACTGCTGGTTGACTTTCACCAGTCCTACCTGTGCTTCTGCACCGATGATGAACCGGCGGTATTCAAACGCTATTTCAATGATGACGCCGCCGTCCAGCCTTCTGTTTCCCGCTTTATTCTCCAATACACTGCCGAATGTGCTTGTCCGGAAGCGGTAATAGCCGTCGTGACCGCTGTGGGCGTAATCCTGTTTGATGCTGCCGGATGTCTTTCCGCCTACACCGCAAGCAATGTACGGACCCAAGCCCAATGAGGCGTGGTAGTTTTCGCCCAGCGGCAGTCGTGCGGCAACCATTACGGGTATCTGTAAGTACAATTCGTGCATCTTGGCATGTTCCACATATTGCATATCGTCTTTGCCGCCTATGGATACAAATTCCAGGGCGGATTGCAGTGCCCAGGTCCTATTCAGCGTATATTCCGCACCTACTCCCGCTTTATAGGCTGTTTGCGTGTCACTGCCGGAGTGTCTTCCATAGAGGCGGGAGGTGCCGATTCCTGCCTCTGCATAGAAAGAGAGGGATGATTGGCCCCAAACGGCTGATGCGGCAACTAAGAGGCCGATTATCATCATTATCTTTTTCATACGTATGTTCTCTGTTTTTTGATCTTCTGACTGAATGTTTGAAATCTCATGTGCCGGATGTCAAAGATAGCAGTTCCTTTTTAATGTTTTTTTTCGTCTTGCAGGATGAATTATTTTGTCTTGCAGGATGAATTATTTTGTCTTACGGGATGAAATATTTCGTCTCGTGAGATGAATTATTTCATCTCATGGGACGATTTTTTTTATCTCGCAAGACGGATTTTCCATGCTCGTAAGAGAGAGTGAAGGGTATGTATGCTGCCGGATTTTTTACTTTAATGCACTCTCTATGAGGTAATTCTCCGCTTTTTCCAGTGTTTCCGGTTTACCGATGTCGAACCAGTGGCAGCTTTGAAGCGGATAGCCTTGTATACGGGTTGTCTTGCAGACGGACAGATAGAAAGGGATAATGGAAAATTTCCCTTCCCATTGGGCACTTTCCATTTGGCGGAAAATGGAAGGGGATATGACATGAATGCCGCCAAAAGCCATTTCCCTATATTCTCCTTCTTGGAAAACGAAGTCTCCGGGCTTGGTTTCGCCTGTGGATTTGTTTATCCAGCCATGCAGAAGATTATCATCGTCCAATAGCAGATACCGGGAGGTTTGTCGTTCGCTGACAAGCAGTGTGGCTTCGGCGTTGCTTTCCCTGTGATGCCTGTAAAGCTCTGCAAGATCTACGTCGCAGATAATATCGGCATTGTGCACAAGAAAGGGTTCGTTGCCGTCCAAAAAGGGACGCGCTTTCTTTATTCCGCCACCGGTGTCGAGCAATCTGTCCCGTTCATCGCTGATGTGGATGGTGGCTCCGAAATCATTGTGGGTGCGGAGAAACTCGATGATCTGTTCGCCGAAATGGTGGATGTTGATCGTAATATCATTGAATCCGGCATCTTTCAGCCGTAGGATCACACGTTCCAACATCGTTTTCCCGGCTATGGGAACAAGGGCTTTGGGGGTGTGGTCCGTCAGCGGACGAAGGCGCGTGCCCAGCCCTGCGGCAAATATCATTGCTTTCATTATCTCATTGCTTTTTAGCGTTTTGCGTTGAAAGTCTGTTCAATATTCTGTTCTCTGTGCATAAGGTTCACCTGTACGCCGAACTTTTTGTTCAGGTGTTCGGCCAGGTGTTGTGCCGAATATACGGAGCGATGCTGCCCGCCTGTGCAGCCGAAGCATACGGAGAGACTGGTGAAGCCGCGTTCCATGTATCGCTTTACGGAAGCATCTACCAAAGCGTATACGTGTTCAAGGAAAACGGCTATTTCCCCGTCTTCTTCGAGGAAACGGATAACGGGTTCGTCAAGTCCGGTGAAAGGCTTATAGCGTTCGTACTTGCCGGGATTGTTTACGGCGCGGCAGTCGAATACAAAGCCGCCGCCATTGCCGGAGGAGTCTTCGGGGATTCCTTTCTTATAGGCAAAGCTGGTGACTTTCACTACCAGGCGCCGCTTTTGCAGGTCGTCGGTGAATTGTTTCAGTTCGGTCAGTTCGTGCAGGACTTTGCAGAGGTAGGGGTATTCGGGGTAAGGTTCTTGCAACAGTTGGCGCAGGTTTTCAATGGCGAAAGGCACACTTTGGATGAAGTGGGGCTTCTTCTCGAAGTAACCGCGAAAACCGTATGCGCCCAATACCTGCATGGTGCGGAACAGTACGAAGTGACGAAGCTGGGCATAGAAATAACTTTCGTCCACCGGTTGGTATTTACGCAGCGCTTCTATATACTCTTTCAGAAGCTCCTGACGCAAGCTGTCGGGATAATTGGCTTTGGCTTGCCATAGGAATGAAGCCACGTCGTAGTAGACAGGCCCTTTACGCCCGCCCTGAAAGTCGATGAGCCAGGGTTCGCCATCCTTGATCATTACGTTGCGGCTTTGGAAGTCGCGGTACATGAAAGTAGCGGAACTGCTGCGGAGCAATACATCCGCCATTTTCTGAAAATCATCCTCCAGACGGTCTTCCTGAAAGTCCATGCCGGTTGCTTTGAGGAAACAGTATTTGAAGTAGTTCAAGTCCCACAGGATGCTGCGGCTGTTGAACTCCGCCTGCGGATAGCAGTAGGAGAAGTCCATGCCGTCGGCTCCGGCAAACTGTATGGCAGGCAGCAGGCGGATAGTCTTGCGCAACAGTTGCTTTTCTTCTTCTCCGAATACGCTGGTTTTGCGTCCTTTTTCAATGGCATTGAACAGGAGAGTGTCTCCCAAATCTTCTTGCAGATAGTACACTTCGTCTTCGGAACGGATGAATACTTCGGGTACGGGCAGGCCTTTCCGCCGGAAATGCTCTGCCATATAGAGAAATGCTCGGTTTTCTTCGACGGATTCACCGCTGACACCTATCAGCGTGGGTGTACCTGTGAGACGGAAGTAGCGGCGGTTGGAGCCGGAAGAGGGGAGTTCGTCAATGGTTTCGGGTTCGTGTCCGGTATGTACGGTGTAGAGTTTCTTCAGTTCTTCGGTTATCATAGCGTTTTTTTTATATTTGGCAGCTAAGATAAGGTTTTTGTCGGAAACATGTTAACCTTTGCCAAATAAATCCATGCCGGATAAGTTTTTTCCTGATTTATTATCATCAAAATGTTAATAACAGCACACTCCTCTTAAACCATGTTATAAGTTGGGCTTTGGCGCTCCGATAATTTGGAGATTCCCGAAATGTCCGTATCTTTGTAATGTGTTTTTCATAGTATTAGATTTAAGGTTAACAAAAAGATTGGCTGTCTGGGATAGATAGCCTTTTTTTATGCCTTGCAGTGTGCAATGCCCATGCACCGTACACGATTGCTTGTATCCACAGCGTCAGCATCTGAGGCCAAATGTCGGCAAGAGTGGCACCCATTGAATTCAGTTGGACGAAAGCGAGCACCGCGGGAGCTGCGGGAAAAATGTAGTGCGCCGCCTGCCAATACCAAGGCATCAGTTCCAGAGGATAGGAAACGCCCGAAAGGAAGATGTAGCCCACAGAAAAGAATGCTATCATCAGCAGCGGGGCTTCCGGGTCGGTGAACCAGCGGGACAGGGCAAGTGCAAAGAAACTTGTGGCAAGCAGAAAAGGTATCATCATCACGACAATGTCCAATCCGTTGCCGATATTGGGAATACTGAAAATGTGCGGGAGCAATCCCAGCAGGAACAACGAGAACACCACATACAGCATTACATATACAAAACTCCTTCCCGATACGATGCGCAGCGCATCCTTTAGGGAACAGGCGTTCATCATGGAAATTCCTTTCCGCCTTTCTTCGGCTTCTTCACCTGTCAGCATGGCAATCACCATTAGCATCGTCTGAAAGATGATGACAATCATTACGGCGGGGATCAGGTAGGAACCATATCCTTCGGTATAGTTGTAAAGGGCCGTCCCTGATACGTTGACGGGGGCGGATGATGCGACGGCCAACAACCCTTGTGGCGGCAGAAATACAGCTCCGGCAGGTCGGTGGGCATCGTTTACGGCCAGCATAACGCGTGAGGCGGCTTCTTGCAATCCCTTGAAATTGAGGAACGCGTCTGTTGCCGCATATAGGGTGAATACGGAGGTTTCACCGCGGGCCACACGTGTCTCGAAATCGGAGGGAATATAAAGTATGCCGGTGACCTCGCCTTTCTTCATCCATTCGCGGGCTTCAAGGATGTTTGGAGTCCGGGCGCGGACCGAAGTCTGCGGAGCTGCATCCAGCCAGCGCACGTATTCCCGGCTGAGTGCGGAATGGGAGAGGTCGACTACGGCAACCGGAGCTTTGCGCACCAGGTTGGGGGCATACATGTAGTTATAGAGTAAACCGTAGAGGAATATACCGCCTGCCAACACCAGAAGGATTGCAGGATTGGTGGAGATGGCTTTCCATTCATGGCGGATAACATCACCTAAGGACGGCATTCCGTTCCCGGCAGTATGTGCCAATGATTCCTGTGGGGTTGCTTTTTCAGTTACTTCCTCCGATATTGTTTTCCGTATCCACCATTTCAGTAAAGGTAGAATCAATACTCCCAACAATAGGAATATCAGGAGTATAGCAACCGATTGCCATAAATAGGTAAAACCTGCATTGAAATAGATCATTGCCTGTGACGCTTCGGTGAAGTGCCGCACCGGGAACAGGTAGGAAGCGGCATCAACCGGTGCGTACATAGCCGCCACCGGAAATGTAACCCCTGACAGTGTAGCCCCCAAGGAACCTATCATTGAAACCACGCTGATGATGTAGGCTATCTTGGGAAAAACAGAGAATATCAGTACCGCCAATGCCTGTGTGGCCATGATGAAGAGCACTGTAATGGCATTCATCAGCCACAGGCTGCCCTGAAACGGTATATGCAGCGGGCCGAATAAGACGTAGTTCGCCAATATGCCTATGGCAGAGAATACAAGGGTATAGGGCAGCAGCTTCCCTGCGACAGCGGCAAGGATGCTGGCATTTTGCAGGTTGGCAGGATCTTTATCCGGAGGTGTGGCAGCCCGCATCCAATTTTGCGTGGTACCGAACTTGAATTCGCTTCCTATGGAGTAGACCGTTACAAGCAAAATCAGTATTTGGAACAAAACGAAGAAAAACGGCTGGCTCAGATAGATAGAGTAATCCATGTCAGGATTATAGAGTGGGTGCGTATCGGCTTCTACCGGAAGGAGGAACGTTTGCATTTGTCCCTGTTCCATCCCCAGCGCTTGTGCCTGTATGATGATAGGGGACAGGGCTATTGGAGCGAGGGTGGTTTCGAATGTAGCCATTAGTTCGCTTCCTACCGAGAGAAGGGCGTAATGGTAGTAATAGGTCAGCGTTGCGTCCGTTCCGCTGACTGCTTTCTGCTCAAACCGGGGAGGAATGGACAGGTAACCGTATATTTCTTTCTGCTGCAACGCCTGACGTGCTGAAGCTTCATCGGTGAAGTGCTTCGCCACCCGAAAAGCTGGGGCGGCCGATATGCGTCGGGATATGCTGCGTGAAGTCGCGGTATTGTCCCGGTCTACGATGCCGATGGGTATGTTCTCCATTTGTCCGTTCCCGAAAATAGTAGCCATGAAGAACAGGCAGAATAAGGGCAGGATGACACACACGCCGAGATAAAGGCGGCGTGAGGTGATACGGTGATATTCGCGGAGGAAAACATTATATAGTAAATTCATGATGAGAGGTTGGTGATTAGTGATTGGTGATTAGCGGTCGGCGTGAGTCAGCAGCACCGACATTCCCGGTCTTAGCCCTTCCACAGCCTGTACAGGGCGTGCATGTATTTCAAAGGTCTGCATGTCATAGCTCCCTGTTTGCTTGGTGGATTTCCAAGTGGCGAAGCTGCCCAGCGGGCTGATGTAATAGATGCGGAACTCTATGTCTTTCTTGTCAAGTGCGGGAACATCGGCTTTGAAAGTTCCGCCTATCTTGAACTGCGGCATCAGGTCTTCCCGAATATTCAAGACCGCGTGCACATCGTTCATTACAATCAGGTTCATAATGGGAGTGCCCGGAGCCACCAGCTCGCCGCGTTTCGGGAAGATAGTGGCTATCTGTCCGTCTTCGGGAGCTATGAGCTTGGAGTCCACCAAAAGGGCGGATACTTCATCGACAGTGCTGCGGGCAGCGTCTACAAGGCTGCGGGCAGCGGCGCGGTCTTCACTTTGCGCACCGTCCACTGCCATTTGGTATTGTTGGTACGCAGCTCGTTCGGCGGCCTGTGCGGCTTTGTACATGGCTTCTACTTCGTCCTTTCGCTGCTCGGTGACGACGCTGTCTTTGTAAAGGGTTAGGACACGCCGGTAGGTGGTTTGGGCAAGGGTGAGGTCGCTTTGCGTCTTGTTCCATAGCTGCCGGGCTGTGGCAATGATTTGTCGGCGCGTTCCGGCATCAATCTTTTTGTTCTGCTCTTGCGCCACTTGTTCCAAAGCATTCACTTGGCGGTACTTGGCTTCGATAGTGGGACTGTTGATGACGACGAGCGTATCACCTGCCTTGACCCATTCGCCTTCCTCCACGAGAAAGGAATCTACGCGGCCGGGGAGTTTCCCGCTGATGCGTATCTCTGTGGCCTCTATTTGTCCTTGCAGCACCATTGGCTGCCGGCTCATAAGTAACATTCCGATGATTGATACCACTACGGTAACGATTAAAATAACGATGAATGTGATGCTGATAGTTTTATTATTGATATTCATTTTATATAGGTATAAAGTATGGAGTATAAGCCTTAATTTTCAATTCTCATTTTATCAAACCGTTCTGGTATTCCGCATAGCGCCAGCAGGTTCATCAGTGCAACATCGTACTCATAATATGCCGCCAGACGGGCCACGCGTACGGTTGCCAGCATGTTTTCGGCATCTATCACTTCTGTGCTTGTGGCCATGCCTTCGGTGAATGATTTCTTGCGGATGCGGACCAGCTCTTCACTCAGTTCGATAGTGCTGTTCAGGGCGCGTACATTGTCCTGAGACTTCTGCATTTGTGTGTAGAGCTTGTCAATGCCTACACTTAAATCGTCTTTGGCCTTTTCCTGTCCTATGGCAAGGGTCTGCTGGGCTATTTTTGATTGGCGTATCCGCTTTTCTCGTGCCAGCCCGTCAAAGAGGTTCCAAGTAAATCCTACTCCTATCATGGTGCGGGGAACGAGGTTGCTTTGAATACCATGTGCATATAAGGTCTGTTTGCCAAACACTGCAATGTCGGGCAGGTATCCGCTCTGGTCGATACGGAGCTGTTGCTTGGCGATGTGCGACTGCAACTGCAATTGGTTGACGGTGTAGTTCTCGGTCCGCATGGCTTGCAAGAACTCCTCTTGAGCAGGAAGGACGGTGTTGATGAAGAGTGGGGAGATGGGCTGTATGGTGCAGGTATCTTCCATGTTGAGCAGTGTGCGCAAGGCATTTTGCAGCACTGCGGCCTCTTTCTGCGAGGCTTCCAGTGAGCGTTGCGCTTCGTCCATATTCACTTGGGCGAAGAGACGTCCGGCTTTGTCTATCATTCCGGCAGCCTCCAGCTTTAGGGCATTTTTGTAATGTTGTTGCAGACTGTTGTAGGTGTCTTGGCGCACACGTACCACTTCTTGTGCCAGGCGCAGGCCGAAATAGCTCTCTGCCAAAAGGATACGCTGTGTGGCATCGGTTTGTTCCCGGTTCTCGCGTGCCATGTCTATCATCGTGTTTCCTATTTTGCCGGCGCGGATACGTTTGCCGCCGGAGAATACAATCCATTCGGCTGTCAACCCCACCGTTGTGAGGTTACGCGGTGCAAGTGGAAAGACGAGTGTGTGGCTGCCTATCTGGTCGAGGATGCCGCTGATGAACTGGTCGTCCGGAACGAGGTTGTGTACGAAGTCTTTGGCAGGATCTGTAAATTGCGAAAGAGGCTGCTTTACTTCTATTTTTTCGGACAGGTGTACGAATGTTCCTGCACCTTGCAGACTTGGATACCACAGAGCGTTCAACTTGTCACGTTCTGCACGTGCGGCTTCGATGCCCTTGTCGGCTATCTTCAGGCTCCGATTACCCTGCTGCATTTGCCGTAGGGCGTCGTCAAAACTCAGGGAGAGGGTTTGTGCCGTTATGGAAATTCCCGTTCCCAAGAGGATGATAAGTAAGATTTGTTTCATATGTCAGGTTTATCGTTTAGGTTGAAATGATAATCTCTCAAACATTCCTTGTGAAAGATTGTTCATTCTGAAAGTATGCAAGGAAAGATACAGAGTCTTATATTCATATAAAGACAGTATAAACAAACTTTCGCTTTATATCTTCTATAAAAAGGATTTTGTATCTTTGTCATCTGAATTAAAATCATGCAGCGCGTTTGAACACTATGCTGGTTTTATTCTTTTATGAAAGAAGATGATTGACAAAGAAATAAGTAATCTGACAGCTATTGATACATTGATCCGGCAAGAACAGCCTTTTGCCGTCTATCGTATTCCCGGAGAGGCAGCTCCCCATTTGCTGATGCAGGCAACGGGGAATGTCCGTCTGTTGCACGACCTTGAAGAGTTGGATGGGGAAAGAGGATTCGTCATTGCACCGTTCCGGGTGAGTGAGGAGAGTCCGATTGTGCTGATACAACCGGAAGAACCGGAACATTTCCTGCTGCCCGATGAGTATTCGGAAGAAGAACAGGAGGCCTTCCGGTTGTTTCAGGAGCAGGAAACATTTTCGGAAACTTATACAGAAGGGTATGAGACTTGTTTCCGGACATTTATAGAAGCCTTGCGCAGTAAGAGGTTTGATAAATTAGTACTTTCACGCAAATCCGTCATTGGACAGTTTCCGGATTTCTCCCCTTCGGCAGTGTTCCATGCTGCATGCAAACATTATATTCATTCTTACGTATATTTGTGCTACACCCCCCGGACCGGTGTATGGATGGGCAGCACTCCCGAAATTATCTTATCAGGAGAAAAGGACGAGTGGAGTACGGTGGCATTGGCAGGTACCCTGCCTTTGCAGAATGGTAATTTGCCGCAGGAATGGGGTGAGAAGAATAGGCAAGAACAGGAATATGTTGTATCTTATATCCGCCGGCAACTTCTTTCATTAGACATTCATCCTGCGGAGAGCGGTCCGTATCCAGCTTATGCCGGAGCATTGTCACATTTAAAAACGAGTTTTCATTTTACTTTGAGAGATAACCGGAAACTGGGAAGTCTTCTGAAAGTTCTGCATCCCACTCCGGCTGTATGCGGACTGCCTAAGGAGGAAGCATACCGGTTTATACTGGAAAACGAAGGCTATGACCGCCGTTATTATTCCGGTTTCATCGGATGGCTCGATCCTTCCGGAAAGACCGACTTATATGTGAACCTGCGGTGTATGCACATTGAAAACGGACAATTGTCTTTTTATGCCGGCGGTGGATTGCTGGCTTCTTCGGAACTGAACGACGAATGGCTGGAAACGGAAAAGAAACTGCAAACCATGAAACGTCTGTTAAGGATTCCCTCCCATGATTCATTAACCACTAATCACTAACCACCATGTATACAGACAAAAAGAATATCCTCCAACTGGCGGCGCTTCTCGAAGCGTACGGAATTACTAAGGTTGTGTTGTGTCCCGGTAGTCGCAATGTCCCTATCGCGCACACTTTGTCCAATCATCCGGCTTTTACTTGTTATGCAATGACAGATGAGCGGAGTGCCGGTTATTTTGCCCTTGGACTGGCTTTGAATAGCGGTAAACCTGTTGCGGTTTGTTGCACTTCGGGCACCGCCTTATTAAATCTTCATCCGGCTGTGGCAGAGGCTTTTTATCAAAAAGTGCCTTTGATAGTTATTTCCGCCGACCGCCCCGCAGCCTGGATCGGACAAATGGACGGACAGACACTTCCACAGCCGGATGTGTTCCGGACATTGGTCAAGAAGTCCGTCAATCTTCCCGAAATTCATACGGACGAGGATGAATGGTTCTGCAACCGCCTGATAAATGAGGCCCTGTTGGAAACCAATCATCATGGGAAAGGACCGGTGCATATCAATGTACCTGTTTCCGAACCGCTATTCGGTTTCACAACGGCTGCATTGCCGGGAGTGCGCGTCATCACCCGCTATCAAGGCTTGAACATCTACGACCGCGATTATAATGACCTCATCGACCGCATGAACAAATACAGAAAGCGGATGATCGTGGTAGGGCAAATGAATCTTATTTATCTGTTTGAAAAACGATATACCAAACTGCTGTATAAGCATTTTGCCTGGCTGACGGAGCATATCGGCAATCAGACTGTTCCGGGTATCCCTGTGAAGAATTTTGATACGGCGCTCTATGCCATGCCCGAAGAGCAAATGAACCGGATGGCTCCCGACCTGCTGATTACTTACGGGGGACACATCGTGTCCAAACGATTAAAGAAATTCCTTCGCCAGCATCCGCCCAAAGAGCATTGGCATGTGTCACCGGATGGAGAGGTGACTGATCTTTACTGCTCATTGACTACGGTAATAGAGATGGACCCGTTTGAGTTCCTGGAAAAGATAGCAGGCCTGCTGGAAAATCACACTCCCGAATATCCCCGCATTTGGGAGGACTATTGCAAGGCTGTTCCCGAACCGGAGTTCGCATATTCGGAAATGGCGGCAGTGGGTGCATTGATAAAGTCTTTGCCGGAAAAGTCTGTTTTGCATCTGGCCAACAGCTCGGTGGTGCGCTATGCTCAATTGTATGCCATTTCTCCCACCATTGAGGTATGTTGCAACCGGGGAACCAGTGGCATAGAAGGTTCGCTATCCACAGCCGTCGGTTATGCGGCAACTTCCGATAAACTGAATTTTGCAGCTATCGGAGACTTGAGTTTCTTCTATGATATGAATGCGTTGTGGAATGTCAATGTTGGTTCTAATCTGCGCATCCTTTTATTGAACAATGGTGGCGGAGAAATTTTCCATACATTGCCGGGGCTTGAAATGTCGGAGGCTTCGCATAAGTTTATTACAGCGGTTCATAAAACCTCAGCCAAAGGCTGGGCGGAAGAACGGGGATTCCTTTACCTGCGTGCGGAGAATGACGGGCAACTGGCGGAGACCATGCAAACTTTCACTTGTCCGGAAACTGTGGAACGGCCCATTTTGCTGGAAGTATTTACCGATAAGGATGAAGATATCCGGATGTTGAAGAATTATTATCACCAATTAAAATAGAATATAAATTATGCTGACACAAAGAGAGTGGACTACCATCAGGGAATATGAAGATATTCTTTTTGATTATTATAACGGAATTGCCCGTATTACCATCAATCGCGAACGCTACCGTAACGCATTCACTCCGACTACAACTGCCGAAATGAGTGATGCATTGCGCATTTGTCGTGAGGAAGCGGATATTGACGTGATTGTCATCACCGGAGCCGGAGACAAGGCTTTCTGTTCGGGAGGTGATCAGAATGTAAAAGGGCGTGGCGGATATATCGGTAAAGACGGCGTACCCCGTTTGAGTGTATTGGATGTGCAGAAACAGATCCGCAGTATCCCGAAACCTGTAATTGCCGCTGTAAACGGTTTTGCTATCGGTGGCGGGCATGTGCTTCACGTGGTGTGCGACTTGTCTATCGCTTCCGAGAATGCTGTTTTCGGTCAGACAGGTCCTCGTGTAGGCAGTTTTGATGCTGGTTTCGGTGCATCTTATCTGGCGCGTGTGGTAGGGCAGAAGAAAGCGCGTGAAATCTGGTTCCTTTGCCGCAAGTATAACGCACAGGAAGCTTTGGAAATGGGGCTGGTTAATAAAGTAGTGCCTTTGGAGCAACTGGAAGACGAATATGTGCAATGGGCGGAAGAGATGATGCAGCTCAGTCCGCTGGCTTTGCGCATGATTAAAGCCGGACTGAATGCGGAGCTGGACGGACAGTCCGGTATTCAGGAACTGGCAGGCGATGCGACATTGCTTTATTATCTGACGGATGAAGCGCAGGAGGGAAAGAACGCGTTTTTGGAAAAACGTAAGCCGAATTTCAAACAATATCCCAAATTTCCCTGATTATTGTAATGAATTGTAAGATAGATATTATTCCCCGGTTGCTGCACTTTAAGCAACCGGCGGGAACTTCCCGCGGAGTGTATACAACCCGGAAAGTGTGGTATCTTCATCTGACTTCTCCCGACTATCCGGGCAGGACAGGAATAGGAGAGTGCGCTCCTCTGCCTGCATTGAGTTGTGATGATCTTCCCGATTACGAGGATATACTTGTCAAGGCTTGTCGCCGGTTGGAGGACTGCGGGGGAGATTTGGATGTGGAGTCTTTACGCAATTACCCTTCCATTTTGTTTGGGTTGGAGACGGCTGTACGGCATTTCCGGATTGGAAGCTGGGCGCTCTATGATACGGCTTTTTCGCGCGGAAAGGCAGGGGTTCCGATAAACGGGCTTATCTGGATGGGAGACTTTGACAGGATGCTTACCCGGATAGAAGAAAAAATGGCAGCCGGTTTTCGTTGCATCAAACTGAAAATAGGCGCTATCAACTTTGATGAAGAGCTGGCTTTGCTTCGCCATATACGTGCGCATTTTTCTTCTAAGGAAATAGAGTTGCGTGTGGATGCCAACGGCGCTTTCTCTCCGGTTGATGTGATGGAGAAACTGAAACGTTTGTCCGAGTTGGATTTGCACTCTATTGAGCAGCCTATACGTGCAGGACAGTGGGAAGAAATGGCGCGCCTTGCTTCCGACTCTCCGTTGCCGATAGCTTTGGACGAAGAGCTGATAGGTTGCAATACTCCGGAAGGAAAGCGGAAACTGCTTTCGGCGGTCAATCCGCAGTATATTGTTCTCAAGCCCTCTCTTCATGGAGGAATATGCGGGGGGAATGAGTGGATTGCCGAAGCGGAAAAACGGCATATCGGCTGGTGGATTACTTCCGCTTTGGAATCTAATATCGGTTTGAATGCAATTGCCCAATGGTGTGCTACATTTGACAATCCGCTGCCTCAGGGACTGGGAACCGGGCAGCTTTTCACAGACAATGTGGAGATGCCTCTTGAGGTGAGAAAAGATTGTTTATGGTTCTGTAATGATGATATTTAAAGTATTCAATGATATTTGACCGACAACAACAACGCCTGCTGTTAGAGGGAAAAGAGTATGTTCCCGAAGATATATCCCGGCTTGTGGCGGAAGGGGCGGGTAATTGCCCGCCTGCCTTGTGGGATTTGTATCTTTTCCTGAATGAGTGGTTTGATGCTTCTCCGGTTATTACCGTACATACTTCGGGTTCCACAGGCGTCCCGAAAGAGTTGGTTGTGCGCAAGGACCGGATGATGCAAAGCGCACGCCTCACTTGTGAATTTTTGAATCTGCAAGCGGGGGATACTGCTTTGTTGTGTATGAATCTCCGTTATATTGGGGCAATGATGATGGTGGTGCGCTCTTTGGTGGCAGGACTGAATCTGGTTGTGCGTCCTGCTTCCGGTCATCCTCTTTCCGATGTCGAAGTACCTCTGAAATTTGCGGCGATGGTTCCTTTGCAGGTTTATAATACGCTTCGTGTTCCTGCCGAGAGGAAGCGGCTGGAGCATACAGATATTCTGATTATCGGTGGCGGGGCGGTGGATGACAGCTTGGAAGCGGAATTAAAGACGATTCCGATAGCGGCTTACTCTACGTACGGCATGACAGAAACATTGTCGCATATTGCGTTGCGCCGCCTGAACGGAGAGGCTGCTTCCAAATGTTATTATCCCTTTCCCTCGGTCGAATTGTCTTTGTCCGCCGAGAATACGCTGATCGTTAAAGCTCCCCTGATTTGTGATGATGTTTTACAGACTAATGATATTGCCTGTCTCTGTTCGGATGGAGGCTTTACCATTGCCGGACGGAAAGATAATGTCATCAACAGCGGCGGGATCAAGATACAGGCAGAAGAAATGGAAAACAGACTGCAACCGTTTATTCCTGTGCCATTTGCCGTTACAGCAGTTCCCGACCCCCGTTTGGGACAAGCGCTTACTTTACTGATAGCAGGGAAGCCGGATATAAAAGAACTGGAGAATAAGTTGCAGGCGGTGCTGGAAACATATTATCGTCCTAAACATATCTTTATAACAGAATTGATACCGCAAACGGAGAACGGCAAGATTGACCGTACCGGGTGTCGCATTTTAGCTCAACAAATGAACAGACTTCATCCACTGATGTTTGCCGGAACCGGCAGTGACGTCGGTAAAAGCATTATATCTGCCGCTTTTTGCCGTATATTCAAACAAGACGGATACCGGCCGGCACCTTTCAAGGCGCAGAATATGGCCCTTAATTCATACGCTACTCCCGAAGGATTGGAGATAGGGCGGGCTCAAGCTGTACAAGCGGAAGCAGCGGGGGTTCCCTGCCACACAGACATGAATCCGTTACTGCTGAAACCGCAGTCGGACTGTACCTCGCAGGTGGTCTTGAATGGTCGTCCTATCGGCAACCGCAGTGCGTACGGCTATTTCCATAAGGAAGGACGAGAGGAATTGCGCCGGGAAGTGTGTGCGGCCTATGACCGTCTTTCGAAAAAATATAATCCCGTTGTATTGGAGGGTGCGGGAAGTATTTCCGAAATCAATCTGCGGGAGGTCGATCTCGTGAACCTCCCTATGGCAATGTACGCCGGAGCCGATGTTATTCTGGTGGCGGATATTGATCGTGGCGGAGTCTTTGCCAGTGTGTATGGTTCGGTAATGTTGCTTACGCCCGAAGAACGCAAGCACGTCAAAGGTATTCTTATCAATAAGTTCAGGGGAGACATACGTCTTTTCGAATCCGGTGTTAAGATGCTGGAAGAGCTTTGCGGCATACCGGTGGTAGGGGTTGTTCCTTATTATAAGGATATATATATCGAGGAAGAAGATTCCCTTGCCCTTGCCACAAAATCTTTGCAGGCAGAGCAGGGGAAAGTGAACATTGCGGTGGTGCTTTTGCGTCATCTCAGTAACTTTACGGATTTCAACGTGTTGGAACGTGACCCTCGCGTACATCTTTTTTATACCAACAATACCGAGGAACTGGCGAAAGCGGATATAATTATTCTGCCCGGTAGCAAAAGCACGCTTGCCGATCTGTATGAGCTCCGCCGCAATGGGGTGGCGCAAGCTGTTGTTCGTGCTCATCGTGAAGGGGCTGCCGTCTTGGGCATTTGTGGCGGCTATCAGTTGATGGGGCAAGAGGTATTTGACCCTGACCATGTGGAGGGGGATATAGAACGTTTGCCCGGTCTTGGGTTGTTGCCTGTAAGCACAAGGATGACGGGAGAGAAAGTGACAAGGCAGGTGAAATTCCAATTGTTTGAAAACGGAGGACGGGCAACTGAAGATGGGACGTTAAAACTTTCTATGTCCGGTTATGAGATACACATGGGCAGTACCGTACCCATTGAGGGAACTTCTGCTTCTCCGTTGAATATGCTGGAAGACGGGCTGTGCGACGGATATATTGTAGACAGTACGTGTATGGGAACTTACATTCATGGTATTCTCGACAATCCGGAATTCATAGACTTTCTGCTTAAACCGTTTGCCGGTAAATTGTCGGAAACGGCAGAAGCATTCAACTATCAACAATTTAAGGAAGAACAGTATGATAAGCTTGCCGAGCATGTGAGACAACATGTCGATATGCCGCTTATCTACAAGATACTGACGGACAACATTTAAATCTGATGGGATATGATTGACGGTCATGGAGACGATTTCTACAAATTCAACTGCCCGATAACGGCTAATTTCAGTTCCAACGTTTATGGCAGAGTGGACCTTTCCCGGCTGAAAGCCCACCTGTGTGAATGTATTGGGGAGATAGGCAGTTATCCTGAACCAGAGCCCTATACGCTGGAAGCCTGCATAGCTTCCCGCCATCATCTGCCGTCCGGCACTGTTTGTGTGACAAATGGTGCAACGGAGGCTATATATCTCATTGCACAGACTTTCCGGGGTACGAATACGGCCATTTTACAACCCACTTTCAGCGAGTATGCGGATGCTTGCCACATGCATGGACACCGGGTGAGTTCGCTCTATCAGTTGCCCAAGGAGCAGGACGGGTATCGCTTGCCGGACGATGTGCGGATGTTATGGCTTTGCAATCCCAATAATCCTACGGGAACAGTGGTTGATAAAGAATATATGTGTGGATTGGTTGAACATAATCCGCAGGTTTGCTTTGTTATAGACCAGTCTTACGAATATTTCACGTTGTGCCCGCTTTTTTCGTCGGCAGAGGCGGCGGAGTATCCGAATGTACTGTTGTTACACTCCATGACGAAAAGGTATGCGATTCCCGGCTTGCGGCTTGGATATGTGACCGGTAATTCCGGTTTGCTGAAACGGTTGCGTACCAACCGTATGCCATGGTCGGTAAACCAGCTTGCCATTGAAGCGGGACTTTTCTTAATGGAGAATGATGTGCCTGCCCCATTGGATATAGCTGCTTATTTACAGGAAACGGCGCATCTGTGCAAAGCGCTCAAAGCCATAGGCGGGTTGGATGTTTGGGATACGCAGACGCACTTTATGCTGGTGCGGCTTCGCGTGGGCAAGGTGTCTGCCTTGAAAAAGTTTCTTGCCGAGGAGCATGGCATACTTATCCGGGATGCTTCCAATTTTGTTGGCCTGAACGAACAATTCTTCCGCATAGCTGCACAGACGCCTGAAGAGAATAACAGGCTGGTGGCTGCAATAACAGAGTTTGTGATTTAAAGAAACATTCTTATGGAAGATATAATCATTATTTTAGGCATTGCTTTCAATCTGAATCTGCCGTTGCTTACAGCATGGTTGCTCGATCACTGGTTGGGAGATCCTGCTTGGTTGCCGCATCCTGTGGTAGCTTTTGGTAAGGCCATTTCTTTCTGTGAACATCGTTTGAACAAAGGGAACGCCCGTTTTCTGAAAGGGGCTGCCATGTCATTGTTGCTTGTTGCGGGAGCCTATCTGTCTACGCTGCTCTTACTGCGTTGGGCTGCATCTTATTCTCCCGGTTTGCTTCTGACTTTGCAGGTGTTGCTGATTTTCTATTGTCTGGCAGGTACTACGCTGGTGCGCGAAGTCTGTGAGGTGTTTAAAGCAGTAGACCGTTCATTGGAAGAGGGAAGGAAGCAGGTGGCCCGCATTGTGGGACGCGACACCTCCGGACTTTCTGCTCAGGAAGTTCGTACGGCTGCGTTGGAGACGCTGGCGGAGAATTTGAGCGACGGCGTTATTGCTCCGCTTTTTTGGTACGCACTGCTGGGTGTCCCGGGAATGTTTGCTTATAAAATGGTAAACACACTTGACTCTATGATAGGGTATAAGAATGAGCGTTACCGTCGTTTCGGATGTTTTGCTGCCCATTTGGACGATGCGGCCAACTATATTCCCGCCCGCCTGACGGCTTTCCTCATGGTAGTTGCTTCGGGCAGGTTTTCGTTGTTGTTGTTTGTAGGGAAATATGGCAGCCGGCATGCAAGCCCTAATTCCGGGTATCCGGAAGCGGCACTGGCAGGAATCTTGAACTGCCGCTTCGGAGGACCTCACAACTATTTTGGAGAAGAGGTGTGGAAACCTTATATAGGTGACAATGAACGGCCTTTGACCACCGGGGATATGAAAGTTGCCATACGCATCAACCGCTGTGTGGAGTGGCTAATGATAATCATAGTTGTTGTGACCGCCACTTGTATGTTCATCTAAAGTGTGATCCTTATGATGCCGCCATAAGGCGTCAGCGCATCAAATGCTTCTTCTGGTTTGATGACACCGGCGTATATTTGCGCACAGATCAGGACGCCGCCATGGGCAAAGACAGCTACCCGCTGATAGGGTTTTGCTTTCAGTTCATCGAGGAAGCGGCTGACACGTTGGTATTGCATGGCGAATGACTCTCCGCCGGTAGCTACTACATTCAAATAGTCGTTATACCATTCTTGCAGGCGCGGGTCGTCGTTGAGGTCAAAAGGTTTCATCTCCCAACTTCCGAAATTAATCTCCATAATCCGTTTGTCCCGTTCCGCATCCGGATAGCCGCAATAGCTGGCGAGACGTACGCAGCGTGTGAGTGGGCTGGTATATACGTGGTCGAAAGGAAGATAGTTTTTCAGGTTCTCTTGGGTAATGGCGGCTTCCTGTTCAAATGTCGGTTTCAAGGGAACATCCGTTTGCCCGTAGCATACACCGGGCGGGACATCAACAGAGGTGTGGCGAATAAGTATGACTTCCATAACTTTCAGATTAAATGTTTAATGAAAATAAAAGGGAACAGAGACGTATTTCGTAAGAAAATCAATGCCATAACCGGCGTAGATATAAACCATTATGAGACTGCCTATATAGAATGATAATTCGCAAAGCAGGAAAGCGGCTCCGCAACAATCTCCCGTATATCCTTGCAGGCGGCGTTTCATAAGGCGGCATAGCAATGCGAACGTGAGCAGCGGAAAGAGGGTGGCGGGCCACATTCTTATCGGCAGGAGCAGGACAAACGGAATCAATCCGCAGACGAAGGCCGATATCAGTTCTTTTCGGCTCATGCGGTTATAGACGACTTTGGCTTTGCTATCCTCTTCTTTCCGGGCATAGGGCAGGTAGTTGATGAGTTGGGACGCGCAGAACTTAGACCAACAATCGCCGCAAAAGACGAGGATGCATAGGAAATTCAGGGGAAGATTGCGCATCTGCAACAGCAGCAGGAAATAGAATATTAATCCGATAACTCCATAGCTTCCTATGTGGGAGTCTTTCATAATGGCAAGCGTACGCTCACGTGTAGTGCCACCGCCGAACCCGTCCATAAAGTCTGCCAGCCCGTCTTCGTGCAGGCAGCCTGTGACAAGCAGGCGGACAATAACAGCTATAATCCAGGCAATGGATACGGGCAATATCTGTCCGGACAGCCATAGCGCACCTGCCATGAGACCGCCCGTCAGCCAGCCCGTCAAAGGCCAGTAGGGGACTACGTGCTTGAAGCATTCGGCGGGTACTTCCTTTATTTTCCAGAAAGGCAGTCGTGTGAAGAAGATGAATGAAGCTAATATGTTGTTCATGAAAATCTGTATTAATTCATACTGTCAATGTTTGTTTGCATGATATACGGCGCTCTCATCTCAAAAATATTTAGTGATGGCAGCATGTGCGAAGTTGTCCATTTCGTTAATCATGCGGACTGCCGAGACAACAATCGGGTATGCACATATTGCGCCTGTACCTTCTCCAAGCCTTAGTCCTAAGTGTAATAGAGGGTTAGCGTTTAGTTTTTCAAGTAGAAGTTTATGTCCGGATTCATCTCCGCAATGTCCGAAGATGGCATAGTCCAGCACTTCTGGATGTAACTTGCCGGCGGCAAGGATGCAATTTGTCATGATGAACCCGTCTACCAGGATAATCATTTTCAGTTCGGCGGCCTGCAACATGGCTCCTATTGCCATAACCATTTCCAGTCCGCCGAAGTGGCGGATGATGTCGCGCGGTGAACCGTCTCCCCGGTAGTTGTCCAGCGCTTGTTTCAAGATTTCATATTTGTGGCGGATACCTGCATTGTCCAAACCGCTTCCTGCGCCCACGCACTCTTTCAACGGGATGTCTGTGAAGCAAGTCATCCACATGGAAGAAGAGGAAGTGTTTCCTATGCCCATTTCTCCGAAACTCAGTATATTGCTGCCTTCTTCGTGGCAACGGCGCACTACTTCCGCGCCCCGTTCAAGGCAAAGCTCCATTTCCTCTTCGGTCATTGCTGCTTCATGCAGGTAGCTGCGTGTGCCTTTACGCACTTTCATATTGATGATGCCTTTTTCGTAAGGCAGGTCATAATCCACTCCGGCATCCACTATCTTTAGCGTAAATCCATGTTGACGGCACAGGAAATTAACGCCCGCACCCCCATGGAGGAAGTTGCTGATTTGCTGCCAGGTGATTTCTTTGGGCGATAGGCTGACCCCTTCTTCTACGATGCCATGATCGGCAGCAAAGATGATGTTTTGCGGATGTTGCAGGGTAGGAGTCAGAGTTTGCTGGATGAGGCCTATTTGCAATGCAAGACTTTCCAAAGTGCCTAAAGAGCCTTTCGGCTTGGTCAGGTTGTTGATTTTGTCAATCAATGCCGGGCGAATGGCTTCGTTCGGACGGGAGATATGAAATGTTTTCATCGTATTCTTTCAATATTCAATATTTGTTCTTTAATTCTTTATTCCTTTTATCTCTTATCTTTTATCTTTTATTTTTACAGGTATGCCTGACACCATTAGAATGACTTCGTCTGCCTGCGAAGCGATGTATTGGTTCATCCAGCCTTGCATGTCCGTAAACTTCCGCTGTATCTCGTTTTCGGACGTACCTCCCATGCCTATTTCATTGGTGACAAAAATGAACGTGGCATCTTGTGAGGTAAAGCGGTCGAATTCTTCTTTGGCGGCGGTAAGGGCTTGGTCAGTATCGGCTTTAAGGTCGAAGAAGAAGTTGGTACACCACAGTGTAATGCAGTCTATCAGGATGGTGCGCCCTGACAGTGCATGGCGGCTCAACTCTTTTTCTTCTTCTATGTTGGTCCACTCAGGGCCACGTCTTGCCTGATGATGTATCACCCGTTTGCGAAACTCTTCGTCCCATATGCGTGCCGTAGCAAGATAGACAGGGGTGGAAGAGAGACTTAGAGCCAGCTTTTCGGCATAAGTGCTTTTGCCCGAACGGGACCCACCGGTGATAAGTATAATTCGTTTCATTGATTTTCTTGAGGTTTACAGGAAACAAATGTACATGAATTCTACGGTAGTGGCAAGAACAGAACATTTTTTAGTGGTTTCATTTTTTCTTTTTTAAAAGATTTCATTACCTTTGCCGATGTTTTCAGAACAAAGGAAACAGAACCTGCGGCAATAGCTCAGTTGGTAGAGCATCAGCTTCCCAAGCTGAGGGTCACGAGTTCGAACCTCGCTTGCCGCTCTTAATGGAAAGTCAGATAGTTATCGTAAGATTGCTATCTGACTTTTGTTTTAGGGGTAGGCTGCACTTTTCAGTTTCATAATATTGGCATGTGTTGATGCTTTGTAGTTATATATAATGTATTGGCATGTGTTGATGTTTTAGGAAGTTAATATAATAACCGTACGATGTTAACTTCGTAGCGGCACGATGTTAACTTATTAGGATGTAATAAGTTAATATCTATTTAGGGCGCCTGTATGCTTGCCGTAAGCGGTTGATTAAGACAGCTCTTCAAGAGGAAAAAGCCTGTGTCCATAAAGTCTGCAAAAAATAGTGTTTATATAATAAACGCTTTTCGCACAGAAATTTGTACTTTTGCACTCCGTTTAATATGAACCCGAATAGAAAACTTTAAAAACAAAATAAAATGGCAGTAGAATTGAAAGACCTTACCAAACGTAGCGAGAATTATTCTCAGTGGTACAACGAGTTGGTGGTAAAGGCCGATTTGGCAGAACAGTCGGCTGTGCGTGGATGTATGGTAATCAAGCCTTACGGATACGCTATCTGGGAGAAGATGCAGCGTCAGTTGGACGATATGTTCAAGGAGACAGGGCATGTAAATGCTTATTTCCCTTTGCTCATCCCGAAATCATTCCTCAGCCGCGAAGCGGAGCACGTAGAAGGCTTTGCCAAAGAGTGCGCCGTAGTGACACACTATCGTTTGAAGAACGATCCGAACGGTGGCGGTGTAGTGGTAGACCCTGCTGCAAAGCTGGAAGAGGAACTCATCATTCGTCCCACTTCGGAAACTATCATTTGGAACACCTATAAGAATTGGATAAACTCTTACCGGGACCTGCCTATCCTGTGCAACCAATGGGCAAACGTATTCCGCTGGGAGATGCGTACCCGCCTGTTCCTGCGTACCGCCGAGTTCTTGTGGCAGGAAGGCCATACAGCCCACGCCACCCGCGAGGAAGCCGAAGAGGAAGCTGTACGGATGCTGAACGTATATGGTGAGTTCGCTGAAAAGTACATGGCAGTGCCCGTTGTTAAAGGTGTGAAATCGGCCAACGAACGTTTTGCCGGCGCCCTCAACACCTATACAATCGAAGCGATGATGCAGGACGGCAAGGCTTTGCAAAGTGGTACTTCACACTTCTTGGGACAGAACTTTGCCAAAGCCTTCGATGTGCAGTTCGTAAACAAAGAAAACAAATTGGAATACGTATGGGCTACTTCATGGGGAGTATCTACCCGCTTGATGGGTGCGCTTATCATGACACATTCCGATGACAACGGTCTGGTGCTTCCGCCACACTTGGCTCCGATACAGGTGGTTATCGTGCCTATCTATAAGAATGCCGAGATGCTTGCCAAGATTGACGAGAAGGTGGCCGGCATCGTGGCCAAACTGAAGTCCATGGGTATCTCTGTGAAGTACGACAATGCCGACAACAAGCGTCCGGGCTTCAAATTTGCCGACTATGAGGTGAAAGGTGTTCCCGTTCGTCTGGTTATGGGAGGTCGTGACTTGGAGAACAACACAATGGAAGTAATGCGCCGCGATACGCTGGAAAAAGAAACCCGTTCTTGCGACGGCATCGAAGAATACGTGAAAGACCTGCTCGAAGAGATTCAGGCAAATATCTATAAGAAAGCGTTGGACTATCGCAACAACCGTATCACTACGGTAGACAGCTACGACGAATTCAAAGAAAAGATTGAAGAAGGCGGCTTTATTCTGGCTCACTGGGACGGAACCACCGAAACGGAAGAGAAGATTAAGGAAGAAACCAAAGCCACTATCCGCTGTATTCCGTTTGAGTCTTTCGTGCCGGGCGACAAAGAGCCGGGCAAGTGTATGGTGACCGGCAAACCGTCTGCTTGCCGCGTGATATTTGCACGTTCTTATTAATAATAAGGTGTTTTTATTTCTGCGGGATGAATATGGCTTTCATCCTGTGAGGTAAGCATAATACTGAGGGCTTTGTCAAAATGAGATTCCACTATCTGTTTTTGACAAAGCCCTCCTTTTTTTTATTCTTTGGGGATAGTTCAACTCCGTTCTTTTACTTTTGGTCTGTACCAACCGTTGGTACGGCTCGTACCTCACAGTGGTATTGTCCGTACCAATGGTTGGTACAAGTCCTACCACTTATTGGTACAAGCAGTACCAGACGGTGGTATTTATTGGTACATATACACTGTTGATAAACAATACAGTACGGCGAAGAGAAATTATTGCTGTCTTTCCCGTTTGGATTGCACTTCCGGGCGGGACATCTTGGGTGAAATGCTGTCCGTAGCCATGCTCTTTTCAGCCGGTTGCTTCTTCAGCCTTTTCAGTTTCCATTTGTTCCAGAAGAGCAGCTCATTCCATTTATTGAAATCCTTTTTGAAGATGATGCCTATCCCTTGGGTGGTGAGGTTGGTCTTGGTATAATACCGGTCGTTTGTTTCGTTATACGCTTTCAGGCGTATGTCGCCGGAGCGGTTCACAAGCCATTCGGCTTGGAAGTCGCCCACGAAATTGGTGTTGGCCATCGGGTTGTCGCGGTAGCCGAAGTTGCCGTTGATGAGCAGTCGGTTGTTCAGCAGTTGTCCGGAGAGCATCGTCTCGAACTCCATATCGGTCCAGCCTTTTTCTCCGGTACTGAAATTTGTGCCGAAGTTCCAGTTGTTGCTGTCGATGATCTGTGAGAGAGCATTGTTCAGTTGTCCGGAAAGGGTGGAGGACAGCACACTCGACATCATATTGGAGTTGCCGGTGGCGTCCACATTCTCCGGGGTATAGAATTTGCCGATACCCAGCAGATAGAGTATTTGCAGGTTCATCTGTTCGTCCGTTGGGATGTAGTTGCGCACCAGTGCTTGCACTTCATCACGTTCATTGGGCAGTTCCAGACTCATTTTAATGTCCGGCGAAGTGAGTTGCCCGGTCAGTGCCATGAGGCAGTTCACCTTGATGCTGGTTTGGTTGACGTAGTTGCTGGCATCAGGAACAAGGTCGTTCAGCGAAGCGGAGTTCACAAGGTAACTTGCCTGGATGTCGAGGGTGGCATCCAGCGGCAGGCCGTTGAAGGTGATGGTGCTGCCGTCTTTGATGATGAAGTCCTTGCGGATAACTTCCTGCAAGCTGAATTTATAAACTCCCTGACTGATGCGGTAGCTGCCAAACATTTTCACGTCTCCTTTATTGTAGAATTCGGTGCGGATGTTTCCCGTACCTTTTCCGCTGATGTAGTCGCCGGCAACGGGATCCATGATGATTTTCATGGTGGCATCCGGGGTGGCATCTATCAGGAGGTTCAGCCGGATGTCGGTATCGCTTTCTTTCTCCAGAACTTCTTTCTGGGCCAGCTCGTATTCCGATGCCAGCATGACGGAGTCTTGCAGTATGCGGCGCGGCGTCTTGTCCACAAACTGTATGAACTGGTTGCTGACGGCCGAAGCAATACCTTCTTTCATATAGGTGAAGTTGGTGTTGCGGTTGGTGGTCATCGCTACGTCTATGTTGACGCCCTCTGCCGCATTGCCGGCAATGGTGGCGTTGCCTGTGCCGTAGACTGTGCCGTAGAAGGGGAAGTCGGGAGATTCTTTGGTGTTCATTACCAGCATGTTGTTGACGTCGAACTGGAAGCGGTATTCCAGGTTCTTGAAGTGCTGGTAGTGCAGGTAACCGTTGGCTCTTCCCTGATGCCCTTGCGTGTCGAAGATGCGGTTGTTGCGGAAGGTCAGTCCGCCGGGCTCGATGAGTATGCTGTCTTTCAGGGAGAAGGTGGTGTTGAGCACATCCACTTTAATGGAAGCGTCGCCGAATACACGCCCTTCCATGGTCAGCGCTTTGAATTTGCCGTAGAAATGGACATGGCCGCTGGCACGCCCGTTGAATTCGGGAGTGATGCTCTGCATGTAATGATGGATGAATTTCAGGTTGGTGCTGTCGGCTTCAATTTGCAGGTCGAGTGAGCTGGTAGGCTTTATGGGATAGATGTAGCCGTACACGTGGCTCTTGGCAATGTCTTTCTCGCGGATGCGGGCATCCAGATAGATGCCTTTCACATCGTGATGCCATTCGCCATGTATGTTGGCATCACCCAGCAGGCCTTCGTTCAGGCCGAGGTTACGTATGAATAAGTCGGTGCTCATTACCGGCTTTTTAAGTACGCCGCTGGCATACGCCGGGCCTGTGGCTTCGCCTTTGAAGTTGACACCTAAGTCGGCTATATCGAATACGTACCCTATATTAATCTCTTTCAGATTCAGGCGTACGGTGTCCTGAGGCTGTTCGGAAACGGTTCCGTTGATGCGCAGATGACGCTCTTTGTGGCTGAAATAGAAGTTGTTGACATGTATCTTTCCCGAATCGACCACGATCTGCGAAGGGTGTATCTTCCAGATGGTGTCGTTGAGGATTACGTCTGTCTCCTGCACATTGACGATTGTTTTCAAGGCGGGAATGTCTTTCCTGCCTTTATGGGCGGACCTTAGGTGTTGTTTGCCGCCGTCTGTCTCCCGAACCGATTCGCGGATGAATTGCGTAACGGCCGCCAGTTTGCCGCTATAAGTCACCGCACTGCTGTTTCCCCAGTTGAAAACAGCCTGTATACGGTCGTCTTTGGCTTGGGCTTCCAGCGCTACATTGACCGCGCCGTTGGGCTTCCGGTTAGTGAAGCGTACCTTTGCCTGAAACTGTTCGCCCGGATTTTCACAGAGAAGAACGCCCGACTCAAAAAACTTTTCTTTATAGCTCAGCCGCGGGAAATAACCTTCCACACGCAATCGTTGCAATTTGTCGTTGAAGTAGCCTTTCAGTGTGGAGTGGGTATATACTTTCAACGGTATCTGGAATACGGTAGACAGTATCTCCGTATTGTAGATGTGCAGGTCGAAGTAGAAATTATTGGCTGTTTCCCGGGGACGCTTGTCGGGTAATATCAAGGCGGGGATGTAGCGCCGCATGATGTTCAGTACGCTGACGGGGAGGGTCTGGTACGAGTAATCACCCTCGATCGTACCCCGCAGGAAGTTGGAGTTTATAGTCAGCCGTTTCTGATGTTCATCGTTTTGGGTGGCGGCAATCCGCAGGTTGTCCATAAAGAAATTCTGGTCCGGAGCAGTATATTGCAGGCTGTCAATGTTGATTTCTCCATTCATATCGTTGATGGAGCTGCCGGTGAAGTCGGCTTTTATCTTGACAGATAATTCTGTGTCCTTATATTTGGGGGTGAGGTGAAGGGTGTTCGGACGGAAATGGCTGACGACGGCGTGGAAATTGAATGTGGGTGTCTTGCCGGCTGTGTTGATTGCGCCGTTCAGCTGTATCGCGCCGTTTTCATCATCCAATGTCACGTTTCCGTTGAATCCGCCTTGTTTGTATTCTCCGTCCAGCGTGATGTTTTCATAGGTGTAATCGCTGTAATCTATGGAAGCAACCAGTCCCTTCATGGTAATGGAAGGATACTTTTTTTCGTAATGATTTCCTTTGAGGTCCATGTTGAAGGTTACTTTCCCGAATTTGTCGTTATTCAGCAGCTTGCCCAGTTCGAACTCTGCGGTCTTTACTGCACCGGAATAGGAAAAATAACCCTTTTCTTTGTCCGAACCGAACTTGAGGTCTGTCTTGACAGTGCCTATGTCCGTACGCACTTCACCATAGGTGACCAGATCTGTGAAGTATCCGGATATTTCTCCCCGGAACGATACCGTACCTAAATGTTGCAATACCGGAGGTACTCCCTTATAGTCTTTGCTCAGGTTGCGGACAAAAAATGTGATGCCTTCCGGATCGGCGTATAAATTGGACAAGTTGCCGAATATGTAGGCATCCTGAGGGTGTGACAAGTCCTGCAAGGATACATCGCCTTTCAACAGGAAATGGTTATCGGCGGAAATCTGCAATTTGGGGCAATTAAGCTGGTTGACTGTTCCGTCGGCTTTCATTTCCAGTTGCAGCGTCTCCCTGAAAGGTTTGAAGGCTGGTACAAATGCAGATAAATCCTGCAATGCAACCGCCGAAGGCAACATGTGGAAAGAGAAGCGGACATCATTGGCGAAATTGCCGAAAGCTCCCAAACTGTCATATTCCATACGGATAGTGTCCATTGCCAGGGAGGTGTTGGGCAGGTCAATGGCAAAATTATCTATCCACATCTTCTTGTTATTGGCCACTATCTTAAGACTTAATTTCTTTAGTTCAAAGCCGGAGTGGTCTTCTTCAATACTCATTCGCTTAATGGCGGCATTGATCGAATCGCTCTGAAGAGCTTTTAAGGAGATGTTGGCGAGAATGTTGGACAGGCGGATGTGCTGCGGATTGAACTTTCCCGGAGTTCTTTCGGCGGATAGGACATCGTAAGATACCCGCCCGCGACGTATCAGCAGGGAGTTGATGCGAAGATCCAGATTGCTTTTCTTCTTGACAGTGTCTTTGGAAGCGAACGCATCGAGTACGAACTGGAAATTGCTTGTCGCCTGAGGAGTGGGCTTTTCCAGATTAGCGTTGAAACTGAATAATTGTATGTTTCCGATAGATATTCTTCCGTTGAATAAGGGGAGTATCTCGAACTTGGCGGACAGACGCCCTACTTTAAGCAGCTCTTTTCCCGACTGGTCGTTCAGCATAAGGTCGTCGATAATAATCCGGTTCAGCAACCCTATATTGATCCGCCCGATAGTAAGCCGGCTGCCCAATACGGAACTTAGCTCCTTAGCTACGAGTACAGACATCTGATGCTGGACATAAGGGATGTTCAGCAATAAAATTATCCCGATATAGAGTCCCAGCACTATACCGATTATCCAGCGTACTGTCGTTTTCAGCGTTCTGATAGGCGGTTAATTTTTTGTTCGGCCAACAAAAATATGAAATAATACGTTATGGATACTACTTTTATCACTACTTTTGCAGCGTTTAAACGTAAATAAACACTATGAGTACAATAATCTTAGGAATAGAATCTTCATGTGATGACACTTCTGCAGCAGTCATCAAGGACGGCTACCTGCTATCGAATGTTGTAGCCAGCCAGGCAGTTCACGAAGCTTATGGTGGAGTTGTTCCCGAATTGGCTTCGCGTGCACATCAACAGAACATAGTGCCGGTGGTGCACGAGGCTTTGAAACGCGCCGGAGTCACAAAAGAAGAATTGAGCGCTGTGGCATTTACACGCGGTCCGGGACTAATGGGGTCTTTACTGGTAGGTGTATCGTTTGCCAAAGGGTTCGCTCGCTCTTTGGGTATTCCTATGGTGGATGTTAATCATCTGACAGGACATGTGTTAGCGCATTTCATTAAAGCGGAAGGTGAAGACAATGTTCAACCTGAATTTCCTTTTCTTTGCCTGCTGGTTTCCGGCGGAAATTCTCAGATTATTTTGGTGAAAGCCTATAACGATATGGAAATTCTGGGGCAGACCATTGACGATGCTGCCGGTGAAGCTATTGACAAATGTTCAAAGGTAATGGGGTTGGGCTATCCCGGAGGCCCGATTATTGATAAATTGGCACGTCAGGGCAATCCGAAGGCATTTACTTTCAGCAAACCGCATATTCCGGGATTGGATTATAGCTTCAGCGGTTTGAAAACGTCATTCTTGTATTCCTTGAGAGACTGGATAAAGGACGATCCCGATTTCATCGAGCATCATAAGACGGATCTGGCAGCTTCATTGGAGGCTACCATTGTCGATATATTAATGGATAAATTGCGTAAGGCGGCAAAGCAGTATAATATAAAAGAAGTGGCTGTTGCCGGCGGTGTATCGGCAAATAACGGTTTGCGCAACTCTTTCCGCGAACATGCGGCAAAATACGGTTGGAACATATTCATTCCTAAGTTCAGTTATACAACGGATAATGCTGCAATGATCGCCATTACCGGCTACTTCAAATATCTGGATAAGGACTTTTGTCCGATAGAAGCGCCCGCTTATTCGCGTGTCACCTTGTAAGAAGAATATATTCCCTATATAATAAGGTATGAAGCTGGAAGAAGAAATAGGAGAACTGTTGAAAGCGAAGAATCTGTCCCTTTCCACCGCTGAAAGTTGTACCGGTGGCGGAATTGCCGCCTTGATAACTTCGGTTCCGGGAAGCTCGGAGTACTTCAATGGAGGGATTGTGGCATATTCTAATGAAATAAAGCAAGATCTGCTTCATGTTTCTGCCGAAACACTGGCCAGACATGGTGCAGTGAGCCGGGAGACTGTTGTTGAAATGGTGAAAGGTGCGATGAAAACGCTGAAAACGGACTGTGCGGTTGCCACTTCGGGCATTGCAGGTCCCGGTGGTGGAACACAGGAAAAACCGGTGGGTACAATCTGGATAGCAGCTGCTTATAAAAATGAAATTGTGACAATGAAGCAGGAAGGAGATTGCGGAAGGGCGGGAAATGTACAGTGTGCTATTCAAAATGCGTTGTCGATGCTTTGCGGCAAACTGAAATGAGCAAAAAATGTTCTCGTACAATGAATTATTTTAGGAAAAACTTGTTTTGTAACGATAAAAGTGCTTACTTTGCGCTCTGTTTGAAATAAGTATAGATAAAAACTATAAAATAAAGATAGAAATGTCGAAGATTTGTCAAATTACCGGAAAGAAAGCCATGATTGGCAACAATGTTTCACACTCAAAGAGAAGAACAAAAAGAACCTTTGATTTGAACTTGTTTAACAAGAAATTCTATTATGTAGAACAAGACTGCTGGATCAGTCTGAGTATTTGCGCTAACGGTTTGCGCATTATTAATAAAAAAGGTCTGGATGCTGCTTTGAAGGATGCAGTAGCTAAGGGCTATTGTGATTGGAAAAGCATTAAAGTAATTGGCTAAAAAGTAGAGGAGAATACTGATTATGGCAAAGAAAGCAAAAGGTAACAGAGTGCAGGTGATTCTGGAATGTACAGAACACAAGGATAGCGGTATGCCGGGAACTTCTCGTTATATTACGACGAAGAACAGAAAAAATACTACCGAGAGACTGGAGTTGAAGAAATACAACCCGATTCTGAAGAGAGTAACAGTACACAAAGAAATCAAATAATAATAGTATAACCCATGGCAAAGAAAACAGTAGCAAGTTTGCACGATGGTTCTAAAGAAGGTCGTGCTTATACGAAGGTTATCAAGATGGTTAAGTCTCCGAAAACAGGTGCTTATTCTTTTGATGAACAAATGGTTCCTAACGAAAAAGTACAAGACTTTTTCAAAAAATAAGATGAATACAGTTGCTGCGAAGCGCTGATTACTTATAAAGCTCCTCTCATTGGAAGTATCCGGTGAGAGGATTTTTTTGTTATTAAATCGCTTCAACTTTTATTATTTGTCAGTTTTGTTATATCTTTGTAGCATAATGTATTATACAAAAGTGTAGACTATGGGATTTTTTAGTTTTTTCTCTAAGGAAAAGAAGGAAACGTTAGATAAAGGATTATCTAAGACAAAAGAAAGTGTATTCGGCAAGATAGCCCGCGCAGTGGCAGGAAAGTCGAAAGTAGACGATGAAGTGCTGGATAATCTGGAAGAGGTGCTGATAACTTCGGATGTGGGTGTAGAGACAACGTTGAAAATTATTGAACGTATCGAGAAGCGCGCCGCCGATGAAAAATATATGAATGCGCAAGAACTGAATATGATTTTGCGCGATGAAATCGCTGCTTTGCTGACGGAAAATAATTCAGATGATGTAGATGATTTTGAAACTCCGATTACGAAGAAACCTTACGTCATTATGGTGGTTGGAGTGAATGGCGTGGGAAAAACCACTACCATAGGTAAGCTGGCTTATCAGTTTAAGAAAGCTGGTAAATCTGTTTATCTGGGAGCGGCCGATACTTTTCGTGCGGCAGCGGTAGAGCAGTTGGTGATATGGGGGGAACGTGTAGGAGTTCCTGTTGTAAAGCAGAAAATGGGTTCGGATCCCGCCTCCGTAGCATTTGATACTCTGAGTTCGGCAGTAGCCAATAATGCTGACGTAGTGATTATTGATACAGCCGGGCGTCTGCATAATAAAGTAGGCTTGATGAATGAGCTGACTAAGATTAAGAATGTGATGAAGAAGGTTGTGCCGGATGCTCCTAATGAGGTGTTGCTTGTTTTGGATGGCTCTACCGGACAGAATGCTTTTGAGCAGGCCAAACAATTCACGCTGGCAACGGAAGTTACGGCAATGGCTGTGACTAAGTTGGACGGAACGGCTAAAGGCGGTGTTGTAATAGGTATTTCCGATCAATTCAAGATTCCTGTGAAGTACATAGGGTTGGGAGAGGGTATGGAAGACTTGCAAGTGTTCCGTAAGAAAGAATTTGTAGATTCATTGTTTGGGGGAAATGCATGAAACGGAAAACCATTGATATCATAACATTAGGTTGTTCTAAAAATTTGGTGGATTCAGAGCATTTGATGCGCCAATTAGAGGAAGCAGGTTTTTGTGTGACGCATGATGCCGAGCGTCCGAAAGGTCAGATTGCTGTGATTAACACCTGTGGCTTTATAGGTGATGCAAAGGAAGAGTCCATTAACATGATTCTTGAATTTGCACAGGCAAAAGAAGAAGGAAATTTGGAGAAACTCTATGTCATGGGTTGCCTTTCGGAACGCTATCTGAAAGAACTGGCTATTGAAATCCCTCAGGTTGATAAGTTTTACGGTAAGTTTAACTGGAAGGAACTGTTGCAAGATTTGGGTAAGGCATATCATGAGGAGCTTCATATAGAGCGTACGTTGACTACTCCCAAGCATTATGCTTATCTGAAAATATCGGAAGGATGCGACCGTAAGTGTTCGTACTGTGCCATTCCCATTATTACAGGGCGGCACATATCGCGTCCGATAGAAGAAATCTTGGATGAAGTGAGGTATCTTGTGGCTCGTGGGGTCAAAGAGTTTCAGGTCATTGCTCAGGAACTTACTTACTATGGAGTGGACTTGTACAAAAAGCAGATGTTGCCCGAATTAATCGAAAGAATTTCGGATGTTCCGGGCGTGGAATGGATACGTCTGCATTATGCCTATCCTGCCCATTTCCCTATGGACTTGTTCCGGGTTATGCGTGAGCGTTCTAATGTTTGTAAATATATGGACATTGCTTTGCAACATATCAGCGATAATATGTTGGATAAGATGCGCCGCCATGTAACTAAGGAGGAAACTTATCGTCTGATAGAAAAATTTCGTGAGGAAGTGCCCGGAATTCATTTGCGCACTACGCTTATGGTGGGACATCCGGGAGAAACGGAAGCTGATTTTGAGGAGTTGAAAGAGTTTGTCCGTAAGGTTCGCTTCGATAGAATGGGGGCATTTGCATATTCCGAAGAAGAAGGTACGTATGCTGCGGCCCATTACGAAGATACTGTTCCTCCGGAGGTGAAGCAGGCCCGATTGGATGAACTGATGTCTATTCAGCAAGGTATTTCTGCGGAACTGAGTGCGGGAAAAGTGGGTAAGCGGATGAAGGTGATTATCGACCGTAGGGAAGGCGATTATTATGTTGGGCGCACTGAATTCGATTCTCCTGAGGTGGATCCTGAGGTGCTGATTGAAAGTGAGGATGCGTCGTTGGAAATCGGTAACTTTTACCAGGTGGAGATAATAAACTCCGATGATTTCGACCTTTTTGGCCGGATTATTTAAATATTTTTCCCAAACTCCTTGTGTATGTGGGGAAGATTTGCTAATATAGCACCGTAGTTCACAATTTTAAAGCTTGGATTTTGAATAACAAAGAATTTACTTCTGAATTGTCACGACGGTTGGGGTACACTTTAAAGGATACCTCGGAGCTGGTTACATCCTTGTTGTCGGACATGACGCGGCAGTTGGAAGAAGGGAATGTGATTTCCATACAAGGCTTTGGAACATTCGAGGTAAAGAAGAAAGCTGAACGTATATCTGTGAATCCGACAACCAAGCAGCGCATGCTGGTTCCACCCAAGTTGGTGTTGACTTATAAACCCAGTACGTTGTTAAAAGATAAGTTTAAGTAATCTTGCTTTTAAATCTTCCATATTATGAATGAGAAACTAAACATACAGGACTTGATTGATTTGCTGGCTGAAAAGCATGGCATGAGCAAGAAAAATGCTGATAGTTTTGTGAAGGAATTCTTCCAGTTGATTGAGGAAGCGCTGGAAAAAGATAAGTATGTGAAGGTAAAAGGGCTGGGGGCTTTTAAACTGATTGATGTGGAAAGCCGCGAAAGTGTCAATGTCAATACGGGGGAACGTTTTGAGATACAGGGACATACTAAAGTTTCATTTACTCCCGAACCTGCCCTGAAAGACCTCATCAATAAGCCATTCTCGCATTTTGAAACGGTGGTGCTCAATGACAATACAGTCTTGGAAGACACCCCTGTGGATAATAGTGATAATGAGGATGAAGAAAACGCCGGGCAAAAGACAGAGGAAGTAACTGCTGCTACATCGGAAGATATTGAGACGCCGAAAGAAAAAATTGAAAACCGGGAAGAAGCAGCAATATCGGAAGAAGTAACAATATCGGAAGCAGCAACAACTTTTGAAACAGCGACTTCGGAGGAAACAATGACTTCGGAGGAGGAAAAAACAGAAACCCCGGAGGAAGCGGAGGTGATGAAAACCGATGCGTCAACCGAATCTTCTACAATGAAATATTTCATTGGAATTGTAGTGTTTGTAGTGCTGTTGTGTGCAGGAGCCATTGCTTATTTATATTCCCCGGAATTATTCGATAATCTGTCATCAGAACCTCCTGTTGAGAAAGTGGTTGATGCCGGAACTGACAAACCGGCAGATAATACAGCCTTGGCAGATAGTGTTGCCGTTAAAGATACTGTAACTGTCACTGAAGCAGATACAGATACAGCATCCGGAAGTCCGGTTGCTGAACCTGTAACAAAGAAACCGGATGCACCTGTTGTCGCCAGGCGACCTGATCCGGTTAATACCACGCCGGTATCTCAGACGCAAAAAACGACTGCTCAAACTCAAAAAACAACCGGAACCGCGTATATACCCGATTCTACCAGTTATACTATTGTGGGAACGGAAACCACCTATACGATTAAATCGGGAGAAACTTTAACAAAAGTAGCCCTCCGTTTTTATGGTACTAAGGTGCTTTATCCATATATCGTAAAGCATAATCCGGCTGTTATTAAGAATCCGAATAATGTACCCGCAGGTACAACGATAAAGATCCCGAAATTAAAAAAGAAGCAGTAAAAAATTACTGCTTCTTTTTTTGCTAAATACTAAACTCTATGAAAGTAGTTTAATCTAAAGGTTTCGCATAGTTTTTTAATAAAAATTAGTTGCTATGGTTAATTTATTCCCGTACTTTTGGAAGCGAAAAGATAATTACCGGCTTTCAACCGGGCTAAAATGAAAATTAAACATTAAAAATACATTGATTTATGGCTGAAACAATTGATATCCGCGAGCTGAATGAGCGGATTGAAAGACAAAGTGCTTTCGTTACCAATCTTACTACGGGCATGGACCAGGTTATTGTAGGACAAAAGCATCTGGTAGAGTCGTTGTTAATTGGTCTGTTGTCCGACGGACATGTGCTGCTGGAAGGTGTGCCGGGTTTGGCAAAAACATTAGCTATCAAAACGTTGGCTTCATTGATCGACGCGCAGTACAGCCGTATTCAGTTTACGCCGGACTTGTTGCCGGCCGACGTTATCGGTACAATGGTTTACAGTCAGAAAGATGAGACTTTCCAAGTGAAGCGAGGTCCGGTATTTGCTAATTTCGTATTGGCGGATGAAATAAATCGTGCTCCGGCCAAAGTCCAGAGTGCCCTGTTGGAAGCTATGCAGGAACGTCAGGTTACAATAGGCAAGGAGACCTTCAAGTTGCCCGAACCATTCTTGGTGCTTGCTACCCAGAACCCTATTGAGCAGGAAGGTACATATCCGCTGCCCGAAGCACAGGTGGACCGTTTTATGCTGAAAGTTGTCATCGACTATCCGAAACTGGAAGAGGAGAAATTGATTATACGTCAGAATATAAACGGAGATAAGCTGAATGTGAAGCCTATTTTGAAAGCTGATGAGATTATCGAAGCTCGTAAAGTTGTGCGTCAGGTATATCTGGATGAGAAAATTGAGAAATACATTGTCGATATTGTATTTGCAACCCGCTATCCGGAGAAATACGATCTGAAGGAACTGAAGGATATGATTGGATTTGGTGGCTCACCTCGTGCTTCCATCAATTTGGCGTTGGCAGCTCGCAGTTATGCTTTCATCAAGCGTCGTGGCTACGTTATTCCTGAAGACGTACGTGCTGTGGCACATGATGTATTGCGCCATCGTATCGGCTTGACTTATGAGGCAGAAGCAAGCAATATGACTTCTGACGAAATTGTCAGCAAGATTTTGAATAAAGTTGAAGTGCCCTAATGTGTAAATAAATATCGTAGCCGTAAGGTTGATGTTGAAAGAGCGCTCCTGTTCTTTTACTAAAACGGGGGAAAAGATTTAGTATATCCTTACCGATGTTTTAGTAAAAAGGAAAGAAAGATTTAGTAAAAGACGTATGTCGTATACTAAGTTGTTGTTTACTAAATATTTATGTGTTACTGAATGGAAACCACTGATTTGTTAAAAAAAGTCCGTCAAATTGAGATAAAAACGCGCGGATTATCCAATAATATCTTTGCAGGCCAATATCATTCGGCTTTTAAAGGCAGGGGTATGGCTTTTTCCGAAGTGCGTGAATATCAGTTTGGTGACGATATACGCGACATAGACTGGAATGTGACGGCGCGCTTCCACAAACCATTTGTGAAGGTGTTTGAAGAAGAGCGTGAGTTGACTGTTATGTTGCTGGTAGATGTTTCCGGTAGTTTGGAGTTCGGTACGGTGAAGCAGATGAAAAAGGATATGGTGACAGAAATAGCTGCCACATTAGCTTTTTCTGCCATTCAGAACAACGATAAGATCGGTGTCATCTTCTTTTCAGACCGGATAGAAAAGTTTATTCCGCCTAAGAAAGGGCGTAAACACATTTTATATATCATTCGAGAGTTGCTTGATTTTCATCCGGAAAGCCGGCGGACAAACATTCGCCTTGGGCTGGAGTATCTTACGAATGTGATGAAGCGCCGCTGCACTGCTTTTGTTTTATCAGACTTTATTGACCGGGAGAACTTTAAGAATGCCATGACTATTGCCAATCGCAAGCATGATGTTGTGGCTATTCAGGTCTATGACCGTCGTGTAGAGGAATTGCCTGCCGTAGGACTGATGAAAATAAAAGATGCGGAAACAGGGCATGAACAGTGGATTGATACTTCTTCACGTGCTGTACGCCGCGCTCACCATGATTGGTGGGTGAACAAACAGGCGGAACTGAATGAAACATTTACCAAAAGCAATGTCGATAATGTGTCGGTACGTACAGACCAGGACTATGTTAAGGCATTGATGAATTTGTTTGCGAAACGAAATTAATCGGAAAATGAAAAGACATATATTTCTGATAACACTGTTGGCAGTCTTGACGGGTAGGATAGCAGCCCAGTCGGTGACGGTGGATGCTACGATTGACTCTTTGCAGATCCTCATTGGAGAGCAAGCCAAAATCAAGCTCCAAGTGGCATTGGATGCTGATAAGCGTGCTATTTTTCCCGCCTATGCCGATACTTTGGTGCGTGGAGTGGAAATAATCGATATAGCCAAGCCGGATACGCAAATGCTGAATGATGGCAGACGTTCGTTGATAACGCAGGAGTATACCGTAACTTCATTTGATTCGGCATTATACTATCTGCCACCGATGGAGGTGCTTGTCGATAATAAGGCATACCGTTCCAAGGCTTTGGCATTGAAAGTATATTCAATGCCGGTAGACACGTTGCATCCCGACCAGTTCTTTGGCCCGAAGCCCGTAATGAAAGCTCCCTTTGCATGGGAGGATTGGTATATGGCCATCGCTTGTGCTGTGCTGTTTGCGCCCTTCTTGTTGCTGCTTATCTACCTTGTGAAACGTATTCGTGATAATAAGCCGATTATTCGCAAGGTGAAAGTGGAGCCCAAATTGCCGCCGCATCAATTGGCTATGCAGGAAATAGAGCGCATTAAGAGTGAGAAGGTTTGGCAGAAAGGGCAGTCGAAGGAATATTATACGGAGCTGACAGACGCTATTCGTACTTATATAAAGAATCGTTTCGGCTTCAATGCATTGGAGATGACGTCTTCTGAAATTATTGATAAGTTGCTGCAAATGAATGATAAAGATGCTATCTCTGATTTGCGTTCCTTGTTTCAGACGGCGGATTTAGTGAAGTTTGCCAAGCATAGTCCGCTGATGAATGAGAACGACGCTAATTTGATTAGCGCAATCGATTTTATCAATGAAACGAAAGAAAAGGAGGACGAGAATGTCAAACCGCAGCCCACTGAGATCACTATTATTGAGAAGCGGCCTTTGCGTACCAAGATATTGCTTGGCATAGGGATTGCGGCCTTAGCAGCGGCCCTTATCGGTTCGTTGATATATATCGGTTCGGAGTTATACAACTATTTTGCTTGATGAGCGGGTAGGAGGGAACTTCAGTCATAAATTGTAAATTGTAAAATTGTAAATATCATGGTTTTTGCCAATATTGAATATTTATTCTTACTGCTGTTGCTTATACCTTATATAATATGGTATATCATGAAACGGAAGAATAGTGAAGCTACGCTTCAGATTTCGGACGCTCGTGTATATGCGCATACCCCGAAAAGTTATAAGAACTATTTGCTGCATGTACCGTTTGCATTGCGAATAATTGCTTTGGCATTGGTTATTCTTATTTTGGCCCGGCCTCAAACAACCAATAGTTGGCAGAATAGCGAAATAGAAGGTATTGATATAATGCTTGCCATAGACGTTTCTACCAGTATGTTGGCCGAAGATTTGAAGCCTAACCGGCTGGAAGCGGCAAAGGATGTGGCGGCGGAGTTTATCAATGGACGGCCGAATGATAATATCGGTATCACGCTGTTTGCCGGAGAGAGTTTTACGCAATGCCCGCTGACAGTAGATCATGCCGTTCTTCTGAATTTGATAAAGGACGTAAAGTGCGGACTTATTGAGGACGGTACAGCGGTGGGAATGGGCATCGCCAACGCGGTTACCCGGTTGAAAGACAGCAAGGCCAAATCAAAAGTTATCATTCTGCTGACGGATGGTACGAACAACAAAGGAGATATTTCTCCATTGACGGCTGCCGAGATTGCAAAAAGTTTCGGTATTCGTGTCTATACCATCGGTGTGGGTACTAACGGTATGGCGCCATATCCGTATCCGGTAGGCGGGACAGTGCAATACGTCAATATGCCGGTTGAGATAGACGAGAAGACTTTGACACAAATTGCCGGGACAACAGACGGCAATTATTTTCGTGCTACGAGTAATTCGAAGCTAAAAGAGGTATATGAAGAAATTGACAAACTGGAGAAAACGAAACTGAGTGTGAAAGAATACAGTAAGCGTCAGGAGGAATACCGCTGGTTTGCACTGGCTGCTTTCTTCTGCGTACTGCTGGAAGTCCTGTTGCGCAATTCGATATTGAAGAAAATACCGTAAGGAAGTTTGTGATTTTTTTATGGATGTGCTTTATGTCGTGCACAGATTAATATGAATAGTAAATCGTAAAATAGTAAATAAGAAGATGTTTCGATTTGAAGAACCTGCATATTTGTCCTTGTTGCTGTTGCTGCCTTTATTGGCAGCCTTTTACTTGTATTCCAATTATCGGAGACGAAGGAATATTCGTAAGTTCGGTGATCCGGTGCTGATGGCGCAATTAATGCCGGATGTGTCCAAGTACCGTCCGGATGTGAAGTTTTGGATGGTATTTGCCGCTATCGGATTGTTTGCAGTGCTGCTGGCTCGTCCCCAATTCGGCTCTAAACTGGAGACTGTGAAACGTCAGGGAGTGGAAGTGATGATTGCGCTGGATATCTCAAACTCAATGTTGGCGCAAGATGTACAGCCCAGCCGCTTGCAGAAAGCAAAAAGATTGGTGGCACAGCTGGTGGACAAAATGGAAAATGACAAGGTAGGTATGATTGTTTTTGCGGGTGACGCTTTTACACAGCTTCCTATTACCAGTGATTATATATCGGCCAAGATGTTTTTGGAATCTATCGACCCTTCATTGATTTCTAAACAAGGTACAGCTATTGGAGCAGCCATTAATTTAGCTTCCCGCAGCTTTACTCCGCAAGAAGGCGTAGGACGTGCGATCATTGTCATAACAGATGGTGAAAATCACGAAGGTGGCGCGGTAGAAGCCGCTAAGGCTGCTGCCGAGAAGGGCATTCAGGTGAATGTACTCGGTGTGGGTATGCCCGAAGGAGCACCTATTCCGGCAGAAGGAACCAATGATTATCGTCGCGATCGTGACGGAAATGTTATTGTGACCCGTTTGAACGAGCAAATGTGTCAGGAGATCGCCAAATCCGGTAACGGCATATATGTGCGCGTAGATAATACGAATGGTGCTCAAAAGGCAATCAGTCAGGAAATCAATAAGATGGCGAAAGCCGACGTAGAAACGCAAGTATATACAGAATTCAATGAGCAATTCCAGGCTGTGGCATGGATCATCTTATTGTTGCTGTTGGCAGAGATGCTGATATTGGAACGCAAGAACCCTCTGTTCCGTAATATTCATTTGTTTTCTAATAAGGAATGATGCGTATGTTACAGAAAAAATATATAGGATTGGCTTTATTGCTGTTGGCGGCAGCTACGTCTTTCGCCCAAAAAGCCGAACGTGATTTTATCCGTAAGGGAAACCGCTTTTTTAATGATAGTGTATATGTCAATGCAGAAGTGAATTATCGCAAGGCATTGGAGGTAAATCCTCAGTCCACTGTTTCTATGTTTAACCTTGGAAATACGTTGGCACAGCAGAATAAGTTGCAGGAAGCTATGGAACAATATGTTGCAGCCACAAAGATAGAAAAAGACAAGGATGATCTAGCGCAGATTTATCATAATATGGGAGTGATTTTTCAGTCACAGAAAGATTATGCTAAGGCGGTAGAAGCATACAAACAGTCGCTGCGCAATAATCCAAAGGATGATGAAACGCGTTATAACTTAGCTTTGGCCCAGAAAATGCTGAAAGACCAACAGCAGGATCAACAAAATCAGGATCAAAATCAACAACAGCAGAAGCAAGACCAACAGGAAGATAAAAAGGACCGGAATAAAGATCAACAGCAGAATAAAGAACAGCAACAACCACCTCAACCGCAAAAGAAGGATAACGAGATGTCTAAAGAGAATGCCGAACAGCTTTTGAATTCTGTTATGCAGGATGAAAAGGATGTGCAGGATAAGGTAAAGAAGCAACAGGTTATCCAGGGTGGACGTTTGGAAAAAGATTGGTAACAAACATAATTAGGAAATAATATATGAGAAAAATAGTTTTCTTATGGATAGCACTGATAATGGTCAGTTTGCATGCCTTTGCCGATGAAAAGGTATCGTTTACTGCATCTGCCCCCGATGCTGTAGCGGTGGGTGATCAGTTCAGGCTGTCGTATACAGTGACTACACAGAAAGTGAGAGATTTTCGGGTTCCTTCCATAAAAGGATTCGATGTACTTATGGGACCCAGCCGTTCACAACAGAAAAGTGTGCAGATTATTAATGGAGAAACTACCTCTACCAGCAGCATAACGTTTACATACATCTTGATGGCTACAAAGGAAGGCAGTTTTACTCTTCCCGGAGCTACCATAACCGCTGACGGTAACCAGATGGTTTCCAATGCAGTACATATAAATGTGCTTCCGGCAGACCAAGCAAATGGAGCGTCCTCCGGAAATAGTGGAAGACAAGGCGGAGCGGCAAGTCGTGCTTCATCGGGAACGTCAGTGTCAAATAGTGATCTATTTATTACTGCCACAGCCAGTAAGACTACTTTATATGAGCAAGAGGCTTTCTTGTTGACATATAAGATATATACTTTAGTTGATTTACGGGGCTTTGACAATGTCAAACTACCTGATTTCAAGGGATTCCATTCGCAAGAGGTGGAACTTCCCAATGACCGTAAATGGAGTCTTGAACACTACAAAGGAAGAAACTATCAGACAACCGTATACCGTCAATTTGTGCTCTTTCCACAACAATCGGGTAAATTAACGATTGATGCGGCCCGTTTTGATGCGTCTATCGCTAAGGCTACTCAGGTGGCCGATCCGTTTGAAGCTTTCTTTAATGGCGGAAATAATTATGTGGAAGTAAAGAAAACATTGGCAACTCCCCAGTTGACAGTTGACGTAAAAGAACTGCCGGCAGGAAAGCCCGCAGGATTCTCTGGCGGAGTGGGAGAGTTCAGTATTTCTTCATCCATAAACAGTACGAACGTTAAAACAAACGATGCTGTTACAGTGAAACTTGTCATTTCCGGAACAGGCAACTTGAAGTTGATTTCCACTCCGGAAGTTAAGTTCCCTGAAGATTTTGAAGTTTATGATCCAAAGGTAGATAATAAGTTCCGTTTGACGAGTGCCGGACTTTCCGGTAGTCAGGTAATTGAATATCTTGCTATTCCTCGTAATGCCGGCACCTATAAGATTCCTGCTGTGGAGTTCAGCTATTTTGATATCAAATCTCGTACTTATAAGACTTTGACCACTGAAGGCTATGAACTCCACGTTGAAAAGGGAAGTGGTAATGCGGCACAAACCATTGCTAACTTCACTAATAAGGAGGATTTAAAGGTGTTGAATGAGGATATTCGTTATATTAAGCAAAATGACGTCACTCTTTCTCGGAAGGGCGATTTCTTCTTTGGCTCTCTGCTATGCTGGTTATTCTATATTGTGCCTGGAGTTGTATTCATCTTGTTCTTTATCATTTATCGTAAACAAATAGCAGCCAATGCCAATGTTGCTAAAATGCGTACGAAGAAAGCAAATAAAGTTGCTGTGAAACGTATGAAAATGGCTGGTAGACTATTGGCCGATGGTAAGAAAGATGCATTTTATGATGAAGTGTTGAAAGCGCTTTGGGGATATATTAGTGACAAATTGAATATCCCGGTTTCACGCTTGTCTAAAGATAATGTTGAAGGAGAACTTCGTAATTACGGTGTGGATGATGCACTGATAAAAGAGTTCCTTGATGCATTGAATAATTGTGAGTTCGCTCGTTTTGCTCCTGGGGATGATAACCAGGCTATGGATAAAGTTTATTCAGATTCTTTGGAGGTTATCAGCAAAATGGAAAGCTCTATAAAACATTAATTTGGAGGACACTATGATGAAGAAAATAATATCCTTAACATTTGGATTGCTGATGGCAATGGTTGCTTGGGGACAAGGTTCTGCAGCAGTAGATACTTTGACTCCTGCGCAAGATTCAGTCTCTATCGGTTCACATACGGAATTCGCAGCAGCTAAGATCTCAGATGATAATGTGACTAAAGCAGAGGGTGATAGTGCATATATGCGAAATGATTATGCTTCTGCCATTCAAATTTATGAGAGTCTATTAAAGAAAGGGGAAGCGGCAGAAATCTATTATAATTTAGGTAATAGTTATTACAAAGCCGATGATATAGCCAAAGCAATTCTAAATTATGAACGTGCTTTGTTATTGCAACCTGGCAATGCGGATATTCGTGCTAATTTAGAGATTGCGCGTTCTAAAACGATAGATAAAGTAGTCTCGGTGCCTGATATCTTTTTTGTAGCCTGGGTGAAGTCTTTGATAAATTGTTTAAGTGTAGATGCATGGGCTAAGTTAGGAATCGTATTCTTTATTCTTTTACTTATATCATTTTCTCTTTTTTTCCTTTCCAAACAGATTGTGTGGAAGAAGAGTGGATTTATAGCCGGAATTGCATTTTTGTTTCTTGTTGCCTTGAGTAACATCTTTGCTTCAGAACAAAAAAGCGAATTGATGAATAGAAATAAAGCTATTATTTTATCTCCCAGTGTTACAGTACGAAGTACTCCCAGTGAAAGTGGCACCAGTTTGTTTATTCTGCATGAGGGGCATAAAATAGAGGTTAAGGATAATTCTATGCGTGAATGGAAAGAAATTCGTTTGGAAGATGGTAAAGTAGGATGGGTTCCTACTTCTGCAATAGAAGTGATTTAGAGATAGTTTATTGCCGAATAGCAAAGCCCGCATGGAATATAAAAGGTGTTTTTCCTGTTTATATTTCATACGGGCTTTTGAGGTATTTATAGAATGTTAAACATATAACAGAAAAATACAAGTAAATAGTTTGTTTTATCTTTTTTTTTCCTTAAGTTTATAGCGTGATAAAACAATATCCAAAGTATTAACCATTAAATTTATGAATATGAGAACGATAACATTTAATGAACTCCGTAAGATCAAAGACTCATTACCCAGCGGTAGTATGCATAGAATAGCCGATGAACTCGGACTTAACGTTGACACAGTAAGAAACTTTTTTGGTGGCCACAACTTTAAGGAAGGCAAGAGTGTTGGGATTCATTTGGAACCTGGTCCTGATGGCGGTTTAGTAATGATTGATGATACTACAGTCTTGGATCGGGCTTTGAAGATTTTAGATGAGATTGCAGGCGAAGCTGTAGAACCCGTTCGGGCTTAAGAAAAATTAAAAAGAATCCCAATTGCTGAGAAACAATTGGGATTTCTTGTTTGTTTTTATAAACAATCTAATTGGATAACTTATGGAAGATAAATTAGTAACATTAGCTATTCTGACGTATGCAAAGGCACAGATACTGAAGAATGTTCTTGAAAATGAGGGCATTGAAACTTATATTCATAATGTGAATCAAATACAGCCGGTCGTATCCTCCGGTGTGCGTGTTCGTATTAAAGAAAGTGATTTACCGCATGCTTTGAAAATTACTGAAAGTTCAGCATGGCTGTCTGAAGAGGTGGTAGGAGGAAAGGCTCCAAAAATAGAGAAGGGGAGTAATAAAGTTGTGATTCCTGTTGATTTTTCAAATTATTCATTGAAAGCGTGTGAGTTTGGCTTCAATTTTGCAAAAAACATAGATGCTGAAGTTGTTTTACTCCATGTTTATTTTACACCTATTTATGCTACGTCATTACCATATGGTGATGTTTTTAACTATCAGTTGAGCGATGAAGAAAATGTAAGAAGTATATTACAAAAAGTTCATGCAGATTTAAATGTTTTGTCTGATAAGGTAAAAGTCAAAGTCGCTTCCGGGGAGTTTCCTGATGTAAAATATGTTTGTGTGTTGAGAGAAGGTATTCCGGAAGAAGAAATATTACGTTATGCCAAAGAATATCGTCCGGTGATCATTATAATGGGAACACGTGGTAAAAATCAAAAGGATATTGATTTAATTGGCAGTGTGACAGCTGAGGTCATTGAACGTAGTCGTGTGCCCGTTCTGGCTATTCCTGAAAATACGCCATTCAAACAATTTAGTGAAGTGAAGCGTGTGGCGTTTATTACAAATTTTGATCAACGGGATTTAATCGCCTTTGATTCACTAATTAATAGTTTGAAACCATTCCATTTTTCTATATCTCTAATTCATCTTACTGATGTAAGCAACACTTGGAATGAGATTAAATTAGGTGGTATTAAAGAGTATTTCCAAAAACAATATCCGCAATTAGAGATTTATTATGATGTAGTGAAGAATGATGATTTATTGAATAGCTTAGATAATTATATTAAAACCAATCATATAGGTATTATTGCATTGACATCATATAAGAGAAATATATTTTCTCGTTTATTCAATCCTGGAATTGCGAGAAAGATGATATTTCATTCTGATACACCATTACTGGTAATTTGTGGGCGTTCTAATTGATTTCTATTTGCTTTGATTATAGGAGGAATTATAATTCTATAATATCATGAATGTGTTTAATATAAAATATTAACAAATGGAATATTGTATTTAACATAAAGATACATTATAAACGTAATATTCGATAAGTAATGTGATATAAACCATTAACATAAACAATAACAAGCTGCATAATAGGAAAACCATTCAATAAAACATATAATCCGTCAAACTGATATAACCGCACAACAGATAAGGAAGACAGGAAATCAAATATTTCCATTAAATCATGAAAGGGTATAGGACACCATTGTATAGAGTAATTCATAATGTAAAGATTTTTATCCTGTCATTTTTCGTATAATAGGACAAGAAAAGAAGACGGCCGAAATATTCATTAATCGGCCGCCTTTCAGGAAAATGACTAAGGTTTCACTTACCAAATAACTTACGAATAGCTTTATAAATTACAAAGTAAATTATAAACACAAGAGGAGCAATAATAATCCATTCAGTACCAGCAGGGAGAAATCCTAAAAATAAACATTTCATAACTAAATATATTTGGTTTATACAAATATATAAAATTATTCATAAGCTGGACGAATAACGCGACCAATTAATTTACCAAGACCAGCATAATCAGCTTCATGCATAATATTCCAAAGAGTCTCCTTAACAGTCTTAACGCGGTCACGATAAGTTTCCGCATCATACTGATTTTGCATAGCCTGTCCATTAGCACGAACAACCGTTTCAGCAAGCTTTTCAATTTCATGACGAGCTTGTTTTTCAGTAAGATTCTTCTGCGCATACTTCAATGCAATATCGGCAGCACCTTGAGCCAACTGTAACTTTTGAGCTTGAGGCAAGAACTTGAGTTCCTGTTCACGCATCAGATTTTCAGTAACAGCAATTCTCGTTTGTGCCTGTATTTGACGAATATTCTCATTATTAACAGCAATTTGCGATACAGAGAGGTCCTTTTGAATAGAAGATAAAACACGCTGAATAGCAACACGCTCATCATCATTCTTAGCTTCATTATAAGTCTTATACAATTCAGCAATTGCCTTACTTGCAATATACTTACCTTCAATACGCAAATTGTCGGCCTGAGCATTCTGAATATTACGTTGTGAACCTGTCATAATAGTATCAATCGCATGTCCAAGTCCTTGCATAACACCTGAATAATCAGCAGAATAGGGAGTAGCGGTAGGCGGTTGAACACCTTGAGCACTGGGAGAACCAGCAGACGGGGTAGAACCTTGTGTTCCTGATACAGAGCCAGCAACACCAGCAGAACCGCCGTTCATCATCATATAAGGGTTCAAGCCAGCAGCTTCCAAACGTTCACGCTGGGCAGACGGGTCATTATACTCATTCGTCTTATTCCACATTTCTGTCTGATAAGCTTTATTATCTTCATACAATTTCCAAGCATTCGCCTTTTGGTCATCATAGAATTTCCACTGGTCACCTAACTGTGTCTGATACATTTCCTTATTATAAGCAATCTGTTTATCAAACATTTTCTCGTTAAAGGCATTGTTCATTTGAGCAATTTCCTTGTTGGCCTGATTCTGCATATGAGTAGTAGAAGCACCACCGATAAGGGAAGTACCTGCACCAATTGCAGAACCAACAATGCCAGTCATAGCAGCAGCACCCATAATTCAATATTTTTATAATTACACATAACTTTATATTTTAAAGGTATTATTTCATAGGGCATAGCCCTGGAGCCCCCCCTAATAGGGGACCCCCCAGTTAAGGTTAGGTTAAAAAATAAAAGGGGAGACTGCTCGCAGACTCTTTTTTATTTTAGAACTGAAGAACATAACCGAGGGGAAATAATTACTAAGCAGTAGGAGCAGGTTCAGGAGCAGGAGCAGGAGCAGGTTCAGGAGTAGATTGACTTTCAGCAGCAGCGGCAACAATCATTGCATCCTGAGAACTCATAAGATACTGAGACCAAGCCATTAACTCACTCGGTGTCTGAATAAACCTTGATTTGACGAATGAACATAACTGGTCGTCAGTCATCTTTTTACGCAAATCTGACATTTTAGGTTCGGAAACAGACAAATTGTCAAAATATTCAACAAGTTGTGCACGAGTAAGCTTATCTAATCGCTGTTGATTAAACAACATATAAATATCAGAAGTAACACGAATAGACTTCTCTCCATCACACTCTATTTCCTGAAACATGAAATCATGAAGAGGAGAGGGTTCTACAAACTCACTACCTGACAATACAGCAGAATTAACATTATTAGGTTGAGAATTATCTACATAAGGCTCAACACGTCTTTTTATACACCACATAATAAATAAATTTTAAGTTAATAAGGCAAACCGTCAGTATCAAGATTACGAACAGCTTTGAAATCAAAAAATGAACTACACAAGAACTGGTCTGTACTCATATCGCTATTAGCTTCAACGGCAAAAATAGGGTTAAGGCAATTCGGATTAACCTTAAAGAAAGTAAAATTCATAGGAGCAACAGACGGAACAGGTTCAGACGGTTCAACAGGTGGAGCATCATCAGGAAGTGTAACCTGATTTTTAACAGATTCATTGCCATAAGATATTACCCAAGAATTCAATGTACGTTTAAAGCCACCAACAGACTGATCTACTGATGTTTTATAATCAATATAACGAGGTACATAACCAAGAACCAATCCTGAAGCATCAGCAAACGAACGCAATGGATTCATAAGCTGAACCAGCGGCATAGACTGCATACCTACACGATCAAATTCAGGGATAGCATAATCAGTTGAATTTACTTTCAAGAATGCAGGGTCGAGCATGTCGGTAGTGTAATCAAGCAGAGGAAGACAATGATAAATGCACATAATCAAACCATAGCGACCATTGCTATTAAAATTAATCTCACCATTTGCAACACCAACACCTTTACCAGCAATATCAGCAGCAGCACTTCCTGTAATATTGGTATTAACAACTTCATTAATATCAATAGAAGAAGAAACACCACCAAGATAGGTACATAGTTCGGAGAAGCCGTCACCAACAGAAACACCCCAGTGTTTCTCTAACTGGTCTTTATAATCCTTATTACCTGACTGAGTAATCTCTTTCCATTTTTGCAAGAACTCTGCTTGACGAAGAACCAATATAGAAAGGTCACCAACAGTATCAAATGCAGGCAGGTTTTTAGTAGCCGTACCGCTCGCAACATTGCCAACAGTGCCAAACTGTGAGAGAGTAAGTTTACCAGTTACATTCGGAGTAATCGAAGCAACAGCAGTCTCACCATATTGCTGATGCGGAAGAACACCATGGAACAAATCTTTCTGCCAATTACAATAACGCAAATCAAAGAAATTATAATTCTGATAAAATTCAGTAGAATAAGTATTATCAAGATTCATTGAAGAACCATCCAAATAATCTACATTAAACGTAGATGGCGAAACCCGTTCCCATTGGCCATCACGATAGAAATCTGAATATATTTTCTGATAAGCAAGCAAGCCAAAAATATTCTGATTAAGATTCGCCATTAACGGAGCAGAATTCCAATCATTAGCCAAAAATGATTCATAATTACCATAACCAAGATACTCCAACAACTTGACAGAAGCTTTTGAACGATCATAGCCAAAATAATTAGATTTATAATTAACTAAAGCAGAAGCAGTACTAAGAGCATTAATATAAGAACCAATTGCCTCCGAAGTCATATAAGGCATCTCACCATTCAATACAAAATTTTTTGTAGGATCAATAGACACAGCATGTTGAGGGTTATCATACATTTGTGTCAAAACTGTATTAGACTTGTTCCAAAGTAAATCATAAGGAACAAAAAAGAAATCATAATACTCTCTGATACGCGCGAATGCGGCAGTATTAACAGGTTGAGTACGAGTAAATGCCTTAAGATTAACCTTAAACGTATCACCAGGTAAAACTTCCTTAACCATAACAGGCAATAATTCACCAGCTTTAGCAGTGAAATTTTTCTTAAAGGACAAATCAAATCCATTACGCGAAGGTTTATTACGTATGGACTTTAGAGACATAATATTTGCCATAACATTAAAAAATTAAATTAAACATTATTCGTCGACGAAAATTTTATTCAAATCATTAAGTTTCTTGTGTTTAATACGATCAGAAAACAACTTATTTATCTGCATATCATACAATCTATATACAGGAGTTTTCTTATAAACCTCAGAACTAAAATAAACATTATCATAAAAAAATGGATAATAACTATTCTCCCAAGCATCAGACATTAAATCAAGGTCACCAACCAAATCACTCTCATAAAACAATTGCTGATTCTCAAAAAACGTTTTCAAGTGCATATAGTCCAAACGAGAATAAAATTCTTCAATAAGCTTCAACTTTCGTTTCTGCTCCGACAAGGTAGGCCTATCGCAAACAAAGTACAAAAAATGCTTAGAAAGAAGCAATTCCGTATAGACACGATGAACATAACGACACATCTCAATACTATCAAGAGAATAGTTAACTATTTCAGACTCAAAGAAATATTGGGCAAGCTGATACAAATCCGATTGATCGGAAACCTCACCGAATATATCCAAACAATACGTATCTTTCTTGTTGTGAAAATAATAAATATAACCAACTATTTCTTTCGCGAGCGCGAACGTCGTTTCGGCGGACGGGAATAGACGCCTTGCTGTATCATATATTCCATAAGAGTAAGCACGTTCACGTGAAGATTTTCCAGCAAATCCTTTACATTTGGGGTAGAAGTAAGCGTAAGCCGACCGCCATACATCAAATTCCTTATAGCGGCCATTGATAACGACGCTTCTCTTAATAAACTGCTCAGGGGTAAGCGTGTATATCTTCTTTCGTGAACCTTGCAAAAAGCCTTGACCCAGCTTTTGAGAATGAACGCAGAATGGACAGAGGGTAGGTAACGTAAGAATCTTGGGTACAAGGCAACTGCTATTAACATAGCCCGCAACGTACGATGAACACTTACCTTGGGATATTTGACAGTCGACACGACCATAGGTCCACGCCTCAGATACAGCCTCTGAACATACTTGTAAGGCTTCGTCTGATTGGAGGAATAATAAGATATGATAATGCGGGCGGAAGTGTACAGGTCCGTATTCGCCAACGGCAAAATAACGCACTTTTTCTTTGGGGAATCTTTTTGCAACATAATAACGGAATCTTTTAAAAAACAACTGTAAATCAAACTTCCTCAAATAGGGGAGATAACCAAATAAGTGAAATTTGTACTGTAAACGTTCAATCTCTTTTATCGGCAAATCAGCATCACCAAGATACTCACCAGTTTCAACATCTACGAGGTCATGTCCATAAGGCCTTTCCATAGAATCAACAAACTGTGCACGAGGAATGAAGCGGTTTGCATAAGTAAGTGTAATAAACAACGTATGTTTAGAAGAATAACTTTCCAAATCGCACTGAAATGCATATCGGGAATTCTTAGCCAAAATACAAGCCTTACAATGTCCACAGGGAACAGTCATAGCTTCATTTGTATAAGGGTTAACAATACGCTGAGGGTTTAAGCACTTACAAAAGGGGTTGAACAACGACATAATTACTTATAATCCAAATGAACGTTAGTACTATCCACAGTAGTAGCCTGTGATTGCTCAGTAGACTGATTACTATTAGTATTGTTCTTACTAATACTCATACTCATAGTACATGATACACAAAGCCAAACAGCTGCAATAGCTACAACCGCTTTAACTACAATCTCAATTGTTTTGTAAATTTTTTCCTTATCCATAATAATAAAATTAAAAGTTAATATTCAAAACAAGTCTCACCAACATAATACCAATGCCAAGCCTTTGCCATAGCACCAAAAACATGAAGCGCCTCTGATAAAGTACAATTTTTAAAGGTCTTTCGATGATAGCGACCGTCAACAGAAGATACATAACCGATAACAACTTTACGATATTCACGATAATAACGCTTAAATAAAACAGAATGTGCCATAACTTAAATAATTAGGTTACGGCACAAATATAATAACAAAAATAAATTCCATAATATCGATATTATGTTTAATATATGAGTGCGTAATAATTATTTAATTAGCCTCTATCATGGAAAACATAATATTATAAAAATGGCTGTTCTTGTGTGGAACAGCCATTTTTATAATATTTACGATTATTGCATTAACTTCTCTATCGCATCAAATTCAGGACCCATTTGCAGATTGTAGTAAACTCGATACAATCCATTTAACCACAAATCTTTTTGGTCAGGTTTCAATTCTTTTGCTTTTTCATAATTAGGTCTTGCCTTTTCATAAAAAGCTTTTAATGTAGCCTGATCATCTTTATATTTAGGATTATTGACATCAGTAGTTGCTTTTTCTGAGAAATCCTGTGCCTGTAAACAGTAAATCAGACCTAAGTTTGAATATGCTTCTGCATAGTTAGGATCAACTTCAATAGTCTTTTTATAGAATTCAATGGCCTTATCATAATCTTTCATATTATGATAGAGATACCCTTTCACATATAAATAGAATGTGTTGTTAGGATCCTTAGCCAGCATGTCGTCTGCAAATTGCATTGCTTCATCAAACTTATTGCTATTGCTATAATAATCAATCAGATGACCAAAAAAGAATGAATGTTCCGGATATTTTTGAATGCCATCTTTTAAAGAAGCAATCCATTTAATAGTATCGCCTTGAGCTTTTAATGCTGTAGAAATGAATTCCATGGCATACTTCCCTACCTCCTTGTCTTCTTTTGCATATGGAGCATATTTCAAGACATTAGGATAATCTTCCATTTTGGCAGCGGCTAAACTTGCATAATAAGCAATTTGAGGTAATACAGTATCTGTTTGAAGCAGATTTTCCTTTTCAAACATTGGATTGGCAGCAATATCTACATAAGTTGCAAAAAAATCAAGAGCTTCTTTATTCTTATCCAAATTGAAATATTGAATACCGCCATTAATCAAATTAGGACGTGCTGCTAATATAGCGGCGCTATTTGATTTTCTGTATTTATTCTTGATTTTACCTTTTTCATTGGGTATTTGTGCAAGTTCGTCACACTTAAAGTAATATTTACACATGTTCAGTGCGCTATTATATACTTTAAGAGTGTCATAAGGCTTTCTCAAATATGCATTTTCCATTTCTTTTTCATTGATTCTTTTTTGAATAAAGCCTGCTACGTCCCATGTTTCGGCATTGTCCTTCGTTTCAGTGTTGGTCAAAGCTCCGTTGATAAGTTTCTCTGCTTGGGCAAAATCTGGTTTTACTTCGTTAGCAATGCTCTTAGCTTCTTTTACGCTTTTTTCTTGAGCGAAAGTGAAGCCTACTGCAAGTAGTAAGACCATTGAAAATAGTACTCTTTTCATGATTGTAGAAAATTTTAAATTAATATTATGTCTATTCTTCATTTTCATTATTTACTTCATTCTGAGGAGTTTCTGAAATATTTTCATCTTCTTCTGTGATGATATCCTCTTCGGTTTCTGAAGTCACTTTACATACAGAACCAATTTCATCATTACGTTTCTCAAGATTAATCAGTCGTACTCCTTGTGTGGCACGTCCCATAATACGAACATCGGCAACTTTCAGACGAATGGTAATTCCGGATTTATTGATGATCATTAAATCATTTTCATCTGTAACAGACTTGATGGTCACCAATTTGCCAGTTTTATCAGTTATATTCATGGTTTTTACACCTTTACCGCCTCGGTTTGTTTTGCGATAATCTTCAATGTCAGAACGTTTACCATATCCTTGTTCTGATACCACCATAATTGTTTCAGCTTCAGGATCTTTGATACAGATCATTCCAACTACTTCATCTTGCCCGTCTTCATCAAGTGTCATACCACGTACGCCGGTAGCTGTACGTCCCATTACACGTACGGCATTCTCGTGGAAACGAATAGCACGACCGTTGCGATTGGCGATGATAATTTCATTATTACCATTAGTCATACGTACTTCGATAACACGATCATCTTCACGAATAGTAATGGCATTGACACCATTTTGACGAGGACGAGAATATTGTTCAAGTAATGTTTTCTTAATAACACCATTCTTGGTACAGAACAATACGTAATGACTATTGATGAAGTCTTGGTCATTCAAGTTTTTCACGCGTAGATATGCATTTACAGCATCGTCAGAATCAATATTCAATAGATTTTGAATGGCACGCCCTTTAGAATTCTTTGTACCTTCAGGTATCTCATACACTTTTAGCCAATAACACTTACCTTTCTGCGTGAAGAACATCATGGTATTGTGCATTGTTGCGGGATAAATATGTTCCACAAAGTCTTCATCGCGTGTTTCTGTTCCCTTAGAGCCTACTCCGCCTCGATTTTGAGCTCGGAACTCGCTTAATGGAGTACGTTTGATATATCCCATATGAGAAATGGTAATAATCATTTCGTCGTCTGCATAGAAATCTTCCGGATTGAATTCTTCAGATGAATAAACAATTTCAGAGCGACGCTCGTCACCATATTTATCTTTGATCTCGATTAATTCGTCTTTGATAACTTTACGGCAAAGTTCATCGTTGACAAGGATTTCTTCCAAATAGGCAATCTGTTTTTGGATTTCTTCATACTCGGCATGAAGTTGGTCTTGCATAAGGCCGGTCAATTGGCGCAGACGCATTTCTACAATGGCACGTGATTGGATTTCTGTCAGTTCGAAACGTTCCATCAAACCGCTGATCGCATCATTCGGAGTCTTTGCTGCACGAATAATTTTGATTACTTCATCAATATTGTCTGATGCGATAATCAAACCTTCTAAGATATGAGCACGCTCTTTAGCTTTACGTAAATCATATTGAGTGCGGCGAATAACCACGTCATGGCGATGTTCTACGAAGTATTTAATAAGCTCTTTCAGGTTCAATAAACGAGGACGACCATGTACTAGCGCCACATTGTTTACACCAAAAGAAGTCTGTAATAATGTCATCTTATAGAGCTTATTCAGCACTACACTGGCGTTGGCGTCCCGTTTCACATCGATGACAATACGCATACCTTCGCGGTCAGACTCATCATTAGCATTAGAAATGCCTTCTATCCTCTTTTCATTGGCTAAATCGGCAATAGATTTGATTAATTCGGCTTTATTGACTCCGTAAGGAATTTCAGTAACGATAATCTTGTCATGGGTAGAGGTTGTCTCTATTTCTGCTTTGGCGCGCATTACGACACGTCCACGACCAGTTAGATACGCCTCGCGTACGCCACTCATACCATAAATATATCCTCCTGTCGGGAAATCAGGAGCCTTGACATAAGTCATTAAGGACTCAATATCAATATCATTATTATCGATATATGCAATGCAGGCATCTATCACTTCAGATAGATTATGGGTTGGCATATTTGTGGCCATACCTACGGCAATACCAGAAGCTCCATTTACAAGGAGATTTGGGATACGGGTAGGCATCACAGTTGGCTCCAATAATGAGTCATCGAAGTTGGTTTGCATATCAACAGTTTCTTTATCAAGATCCTGCATCATTTCTTCCCCAATCTTCTGCAAACGACATTCTGTATAACGCATGGCGGCAGCACTGTCTCCGTCTACAGAGCCATAGTTACCCTGTCCGTCTACAAGCATGTAGCGCATAGCCCAAGGCTGGGCCATACGAACGAGAGCACCATATACGGAAGAGTCACCATGTGGGTGATATTTACCTAATACCTCACCAACAACTCTGGCAGATTTTTTATAGGGTTTATCCGACGTATTTCCCAGTCCCATCATACCGAAAAGGATTCTTCGGTGAACAGGTTTAAAACCATCTCTAACATCAGGAAGGGCACGCGAAACAATGACCGACATAGAGTAGTCAATGTACGAAGACTTCATTTCCTCCTCGATGTTAATCTTTATAATTCTGTCTTGTTCAAGCATTTAAAAAGATTATTAATTATACATTTTGGGGTTTGTGAAAAACCACGCTAAAGTACTGCTTTTTTACGATATACAAAAGTTTTCCTTCATAAACTTTGTTGCCGGCCACATTCTTACAGAGATTCCCTCTATATAGGATCATGATAGAGTTCACCTGTAAACAAGGGAGGATTGGAAATAGATGAATTGTGCGTTATTATATATAAGGTGTAGGAGAAAAACGGGAGTAACATTATGATTTGTGGCACAGGATTTGTACATTATTAATTCAGTTTGTGATACGCAATATAAAGAAATGCGTATCTTTGTAATAGAAAAACCTTTAATTGAGGAGATTAAAATTATATGAACAATCAATTTTCACAAAGAGTTTCTGATATAATAACTTATAGCAAGGAAGAAGCTAATAGGTTGAGAAATAGATATATCGGTCCTGAACATCTCCTACTTGGTATGTTGCGTGACGGCGGTGGAAAGGCTATCGAAATATTGATGAGACTCGATATAGACTTGAAAAAGGTGAAGAAGCGTATCGAAAGTTTTTTGAGAGAGGCTGAAGATGACACCCTATTACCGGATGCAGATGTCCCATTGTCTCCAATGGCTGCTAAGATATTGAAAATGTGTATTTTGGAAGCACGTGTCTTGAAAAGTGCAACTGCCGATACTGAGCATGTATTATTGGCTATATTGAAGGATGGAGATAATTTGGCTGCTACTGTCCTGGAAGAAAATCGTGTAAACTATCAGTTTGTATTCGAGCAGCTTACAATGCAATCTACTAATCCGAATGCAGGAATGGGATTTCAGGAAGAAGATGAAGAGGATGAAGAAGACATGAATATGTCTCATTCTTCCCGTAGTGCAGGAATGGGAACGGCTTCTTCTGCGCAAACAGCATCAAAGCAACCCTCTAATGATACTCCGGTATTGGATAATTTCGGTATGGATATGACTCGTGCAGCTGAGGAAGGTAAACTTGATCCTGTGGTTGGGCGTGAACGTGAAATAGAGCGCTTGGCGCAGATTTTGAGCCGTCGTAAGAAAAACAATCCAGTGCTGATTGGCGAACCGGGAGTTGGCAAATCGGCTATTGTAGAGGGACTGGCATTGCGTATTGTCCAAAAGAAGGTATCTCGTATCCTATTTGATAAACGGGTTGTTATGCTTGACATGGCTTCTGTTGTGGCTGGAACTAAATATCGCGGGCAATTTGAAGAGCGTATACGTTCTATTATTAATGAATTGCAGAAGAACCCGAATATAATTCTATTTATAGATGAAATTCATACTATTGTAGGTGCTGGTGCCGCTGCAGGTTCTATGGATGCGGCTAATATGCTGAAACCGGCCTTGGCTCGTGGTGAAATACAATGCATCGGTGCTACAACTCTTGATGAATACAGAAAGAATATAGAGAAAGATGGAGCTTTGGAACGTCGTTTTCAAAAAGTGATTGTAGAGCCCACAACTCCGGAGGAAACCCTCCAAATATTAAAAAATATAAAAGAAAAGTATGAAGAGCATCATAATGTTGATTATACAGATGAAGCGTTGGAGGCATGTGTCAAGTTGTCAGACCGTTATGTAACTGATCGCAACTTTCCTGATAAAGCTATTGATGCTTTGGATGAAGCCGGTTCACGCGTGCATCTAATGAACATAAATGTTCCTAAAGAAATTGAGGAACAGGAAAAGCTAATAGAAGACGCACGTGTTTTGAAGGCTGAAGCGGTGAAATCTCAGAACTTTGAATTGGCTGCTAGTTATCGGGATAGAGAGAAAGAACTTTCTGTTCATTTGGATGAAATGAAAGCTGAATGGGAAGCGCGTCTCAAAGATGATCGCCAAACTGTTGGTGAGGAAGAAATAGCCAATGTAATTTCAATGATGTCTGGGGTACCGGTGCAGCGTATGGCTCAAGCGGAAGGTATCAAACTGGCTGGCATGAAAGAAGATTTGCAAGCCAAGGTTGTGGCACAAGACACTGCTATTGAAAAGCTTACCAAAGCAATATTGCGCAGTCGTGTAGGATTGAAAGACCCTAATCGTCCCATTGGTACATTTATGTTTCTTGGTCCTACCGGTGTGGGCAAAACACACTTGGCAAAACAGTTGGCTAAATACATGTTCGGTTCCAGCGATGCGTTGATACGTATCGATATGAGCGAGTATATGGAAAAATATACGGTGTCTCGTATGATTGGTGCGGCTCCGGGATATGTCGGTTATGAAGAAGGCGGACAGTTGACGGAGAAAGTACGCCGCAAACCTTATTCCATAGTGTTGCTTGATGAAATTGAGAAGGCGCATCCGGATGTTTTCAACATCTTGTTGCAGGTATTGGATGAAGGGCGTCTTACTGACAATTATGGCAGAACCATTGATTTCAAGAATACTGTGATTATTATGACCTCCAATATTGGAACCCGCCAATTGAAAGAATTCGGTCGTGGTGTGGGATTTGCGGCGCAAGCTCGTACGGATGATGATAACGAACATTCGCGTAGTGTGATTCAAAAGGCGTTGAATAAGACTTTTGCTCCTGAGTTCTTGAACCGTTTGGATGAAATCATAACGTTTGACCAGCTTTCATTGGATGCTATTACAAAAATTGTAGATATAGAGTTGAAAGGCTTGTATGGGCGTGTTGAAGCTATTGGCTATAAGATGGTTGTGGATGATGAAGCCAAAAGATTTCTTGCAACGAAAGGTTATGATGTACAATTTGGTGCTCGTCCGTTGAAACGAGCCATTCAGAATTATTTGGAAGATGGACTTTCGGAACTTATTATTTCGGCTGGGTTACAACCGGGAGATACGATTAACGTTTCTGTAAATAAGGAGAAAGATGAGTTGAATATAACCAAAGCGTAATAAAAGTTTTTATAATAAAAAGCAGTCAAAATGTCAGCTCTTGGGAGCTGGCATTTTTTTTGTGTTCTGTTTGCCAAAGCAATGAAATATAAATATAAATTTAAAATATAAGTTTAGTATGCAAAAAGGAAATATTGGGGTAACTACAGAAAACATTTTCCCCGTTATCAAAAAGTTTTTGTACAGTGATCATGAGATTTTCCTTCGTGAATTAGTATCTAATGCAGTTGACGCTACTCAGAAGCTTAAAACGCTGGCGTCTATTGGCGAATTTAAAGGTGAAGTCGGTGATTTGACAGTACGTGTGTCTTTGGGTAAGGATACGATTACCGTATCAGACCATGGAATTGGTTTAACGGCAGAAGAAATAGATAAATATATTAATCAGATTGCATTTTCGGGAGCGAATGATTTTTTGGAAAAATATAAGAATGACGCCAATGCTATTATCGGCCATTTCGGACTTGGTTTCTATTCGGCTTTCATGGTTGCCAAGAAAGTTGAAATAATTACCAAATCACATCAGGAAGGAGCTAAAGCTGTGAAATGGACTTGTGATGGTAGTCCCGAATTTACAATTGAAGATACAGAGAAAGCGGAACGCGGTACTGACATAGTTCTTTATATAGATGATGATTGTAAGGAATTCCTTGAAGAAACACGCATATCTTCTCTTTTGAAAAAATATTGTAGCTTCCTTCCTATTCCTGTTGCATTTGGCAAGAAAAAAGAGTGGAAAGACGGTAAGCAGGTTGAAACAGAGGAGGATAACATTATTAATGATGCAAATCCGTTGTGGACACTGAAACCCAGTGAATTAAAAGACGAGGATTATAAAAAGTTCTATCGTGACCTTTATCCGATGTCCGATGAACCGTTGTTTTGGATACATCTGAATGTGGATTACCCGTTCCATCTTACAGGTATATTGTACTTTCCAAAAGTAAAGAGCAACATAGAGTTGAACAAAAACAAAATACAGCTCTATTGCAATCAGGTGTATGTAACGGACTCCGTAGAGGGCATTGTTCCAGACTTTTTGACTTTGTTGCATGGAGTACTTGATTCGCCGGATATTCCACTGAATGTTTCTCGTTCCTATTTGCAAAGTGATTCTAATGTGAAGAAAATTTCTACATACATTACAAAGAAAGTATCCGATCGCTTGCAATCTATATTTAAGAACGATCGTAAACAGTTTGAGGAAAAATGGAATGATTTGAAAATCTTTATTAATTATGGAATGCTCACTCAAGAGGATTTCTATGATAGAGCAAAAGATTTTGCCCTTCTTACCGATACTGATAACAAACATTATACTTTTGAAGAGTATAAGACTTTGATAAAAGACAATCAGACTGACAAGGATGGTAACTTGATTTATCTGTATGCCAACAATAAAGATGAGCAATACAGCTATATTGAGGCGGCCAAGAATAAGGGCTATAACGTATTGTTGATGAATGGACAGCTTGACGTTGCTATGGTAAGTATGTTGGAGCAGAAATTTGAAAAAGTACGTTTTACTCGCGTAGACAGTGATGTCATTGATAACTTGATAGTTAAAGAAGACAAGAAAAACGACGTATTGGATGCCGGTAAGCAAGAGGCTCTTTCTGCTATTTTCAAGAGTCAACTGCCGCAAATCGAAAAAACAGAGTTTAGCATAATGGCGCAATCTTTGGGGGAAAATGCCTCGCCGGTGATGATTACTCAAAGTGAGTATATGCGTCGTATGAAAGAAATGGCTAATATTCAGGCAGGAATGAGTTTCTATGGTGAAATGCCGGATATGTTTAACTTGGTATTGAATGCTGATCATAAGTTAGTCAAAGAGATTCTGGATGATGAAGATAGAGAATGTACAGCAGCTATTGCACCGGTTCAGAAAGAAATGGATGATATCAACAACCGTCGTAATGAACTGAAAAAGAAACAGGAAGGCAAAAAAGATGAAGAGATTTCTACAGTTGAAAAAGATGAAGTAGACAGCTTGGACAAGAAGTGGGAAGAACTGAAAGCACAGAAAGAAAGTCTGTTTGCCGACTATGCCGCCCATAATAAAGTTGTTCGTCAATTGATTGATTTGGCTTTGCTTCAAAACGGTATGTTGAAAGGTGAGGCTTTGAATAACTTTGTTAAAAGAAGCATTGATATGATTAAATAAGCCCCTTTAAATTTATTATATAGGGCATTACAGCTTATATGAGTTGTAATGCCCTTTTTTTTGTTTGTTTTTTCGTAATGATTATGTTTTTTTCCGTTGGATACGAGGTTTTTGGAAACTATTGTCTATATTTGGACATTGAATAAACTAGTATATTTCACTCGAAACTATATTCATGAAAAGATTTCTTTTGTTTTTGTCACTCTGCCTGTTCTTTCTGCCGTTTACTCAAGCTCAGAAAGTAGGACTTGTTTTGAGTGGCGGTGGTGCAAAAGGCATGACGCATATCGGTATTATTCGTGCTTTGGAAGAAAATAATATTCCTATCGATTACATTACCGGTACTTCTATGGGAGCTATTATTGGTTCGCTTTACGCTATGGGATATTCTCCTGATGATATGGAAGCATTGCTGCGCTCAGAAGACTTCAAACGTTGGTATTCGGGGCAAATAGAACCCGAATATGGGTATTACTTTAAGCAAAACCGACCTACTCCGGAGTTTTTCAATATTCGTTTCTCTTTTAAGGATTCGTTGCATATCAAGCCTCAGATACTTCCTACTAGTATGGTAAACCCTATTCAGATGAATTTGGTTTTTGTCGAGCTTTTTGCACGTGCTACAGCGGCATGTAATGGGGATTTTAATCATCTGTTTGTGCCTTTTCGTTGCATAGCTTCCGATGTGTATAACAAAAGGCCGTTGATTATGCGTAAGGGGGATTTAGGAGATGCGGTACGCGCTTCGATGAGCTTTCCGTTTGTATTCAAACCGATAGAAATTGATAGCGTTTTAGCTTATGACGGTGGAATTTATAATAATTTCCCGACCGACATCATGCGCGAAGATTTTCGGCCGGGAGTCATTATTGGTAGTGTGGTGGCTGCTAATCCCGGTAAACCAAAAGAAAATGATTTGATGAGTCAGCTTGAGAACATGATTATGCAGAAAACGGACTATACTCTTCCGGATTCTTTGGGTATTGTTATGACATTTAAGTATGATGACGTAAGTCTTTTGGATTTTGATCGTTTGCAAGAATTGCACGATATCGGCTATAATCGGACTATCAGCCTGATGGATTCTATAAAAAGTCGTATACATCGGAGAACAAGTGCAGAGAATGTACGTTTAAGGCGTCTTGTATATCGAAGCAATTTACCTCAGTTCCGTTTTAGAGACATCTATATAGAAGGAGCTAATCCACAGCAGCAAGCCTATATTAAAAAAGAGTTCCATGATGAAGACCATGAGGTGTTTACATATGAAGATTTGAAGCGTGGTTATTTTCGCCTATTATCCGATAATATGATATCGGAGATTATCCCACATGCGGTTTATGATCCCAAAAACGACTTATATTCATTGCATTTAAAGGTTAAAATGGAGGATAATTTCTCTGTACGAATGGGCGGAAGTGTTTCTACGACCAGTTCTAATCAGATTTATTTAGGACTGGGATATCAGAATCTGAACTATTATTCCAAAGAAATTACTCTTGACGGTCAGATTGGTAAGGTGTATAATAATGCGCAACTTATGGCTAAAATAGATCTTCCTACTCGTGTTCCGACCTCCTATCGCCTTATTGCTTCTTTGAGCACGTTCGATTATTACAAAAAGGATAAGCTTTTCTCTAAAAATGATAAACCTTCTTTTAATTCTAAAGATGAGCGTTTTGTGAAGTTGATGGTGGCTCTGCCTTTTTTAGCAAATAAGCGAGCCGAAATAAGTATCGGATATGGAAAGCTTCAGGATAATTATTTCCAATCTAATGTGATAAACTTTGATAAAGATCGTTCGGACAGGAGTACTTACAACCTTTTAGGAGGTGCTATAGGCTTTTATGGTAGTACATTGAATGCACGACAATATGCCACAAAAGGCTATTTTGAAAAATTGGTAGCACAGGTTTTTACCGGAAAAGAAAAGTTTATACCGGGAAATCCTACAGAAACAAGTTTCACAACTAAAGATCGGCAGTCTTGGTTACAAATATCTTATATGAAATATGCGTATCATACCATGGCTCCAAAGTTTACTTTGGGGTGGATGGCGGAAATGCTATATTCATCGAAGAATTTTTCAGAGAATTATGCGGCAACTATGTTGCAGGCTGCAGATTTTTCTCCGACTCCCCATAGCAAGATAATGTATAATGAGGCATTCCGGGCCAATCAGTTTTTAGCGGCAGGTATCAAACCGATTTTTGTTTTCAATGACATGTTTCAAGTTCGTTCTGAACTTTATGGATTCATGCCTATATTTCCTATTAAAAAGAATGCTTTGAACAAGGCTTATTACGGAAAAGCGTTTTCCCGCTTTGAATATTTGGGAGAAATTTCAGTGATATGTCAATTACCATTCGGAGCGATATCAGCATATGTAAATCATTATAGTTCACCGAAAAAGGAATGGAATGTGGGGCTGACACTCGGTTGGCAATTGTTTAATTACCGATTCATTGAGTAATTTTCCTCAAAAAAAGTGTGCATATTGTTTGCTAATTTAGAAAAAGTACGTATCTTTGCACCCGTTAAACAAAAAGGCCGCGTAGCTCAACTGAATAGAGTAGCTGACTACGGATCAGCCGGTTACAGGTTTGAATCCTGTCGCGGTCACAATTTGTTAATAATAAAGGTCGCGTAGCTCAACTGAATAGAGTAGCTGACTACGGATCAGCCGGTTACAGGTTTGAATCCTGTCGCGATCACAAAAACCTCTACATTATTGTAGAGGTTTTTTGTTTGTTGCATTATAAGATTGACCCATAAAAAAAGCCTCGCTAATGCGGGGCTTTTTTATGCTCTAATATATAATTTAGCATTTGATATTTAATTCGTTTAATATCGTACGCATAGCTTCGAAAGTTGTGATTCTAGTTGGCACGAGTGGCAGACGAAGTTTATTTTCAATCATTCCCATTGCATTTAGCATAGCTTTGACTCCAGCAGGATTACCGTCTACAAAGAGTAATTTGAATAATTCAGCAAATTTGTGATGAATTGTCAGTGCATTTTGGTAATCTCCTTGTAATGCCAAACGCACCATACGACTGAATTCGCGCGGGAAGGCATTTCCTATGACCGAGATGATGCCAACTGCCCCTAAGGTGATCAAGGGAAAGGTGATGCCGTCATCGCCTGAAATAACGTCGAAATTAGCAGGTTTATTTTTGATGATATCATCCATTTGGGTAATGTCACCTGATGCTTCCTTGATTGCAATGACGTTTTTGAAGTCACGTGCAATTCGTAAGGTTGTTTCAGCTTTCATATTTACACCGGTGCGTCCCGGTACGTTATAGAGTACAATAGGGAGCTCTGTGGCTTCGGATATCGCTTTATAATGCTGGTAAATACCTTCTTGAGAAGGCTTGTTGTAATATGGTACAACAGAAAGAATCGCATCTACTCCGGTAAAATCGTCATTTTTCAGAGTATCTACCACAGCGCGAGTATTATTTCCTCCTACTCCGAGTAAAATAGGTATTTTCCCATTCACCCGTTCGATAACCATTTTCTTAATTTTCTTTTTTTCGTCTTCAGTCAAAGTCGGAGTTTCTGCTGTGGTACCAAGCACGCATAAAAAGTCAGTGTTGTTTTGAAGCTGATAGTCTACTAAACGCATCAATGCATCGTAATCAACGCTTTCATCCTCTTTAAATGGAGTAATCAGCGCTACCCCCATTCCTTTCAATCTAGTCTGTATCATGAGTATTATAAAGTAATCTCTAATTAAATGACTCGCAAAAGTACGATTTTTTTCGATTTACCATACAAATATAAGCTATAAAAAAGCTTTTTGTGGAAATTTGTTAGGATATGAGCGTTAAAAACTCATCTTCGCTTATAATCTTTATACCCAGTTTATGGGCTTTTTCCAGCTTGGACGGCCCCATATTTTCACCTGCCAGAATAAAACTGGTCTTGGTGGAGATACTGCCAACGTTCTTTCCACCATTTTTTTCTATCAGATCTTTATATTCGTCTCGAGAATGATGGGTGAATACGCCGCTTATTACGATAGATTGCCCTGCCAGTTTATCCGTATATTCATTCAAATCTTCTTCTTTACGATATAGTTGCAACCCGGCAGATTTCAGACGTTCTATAAGATTGACATTCAATGGACTTGAGAAGTATATTAAGATGCTTTGCGCTATTTTTTCCCCGATTTCATCGATACTTGTCAGCTTTTCGAGATCTGCATTTTCCAGTTCCTCTATATTATTAAAAGATTTGGCTATTTTTTTGGCTACTGTTTCACCCACGAAACGAATTCCCAATGCAAAAAGCACTCTTTCAAAAGGAACTTCTTTGCTTGCCTTGATTCCTTTAATAATGTTTTCTGCAGATTTCTCACCCATACGGTCTAAATTTTTAATATCCTCTGCTGTGAGTTGATATAGATCTGCCGTATCCTTGATTAATCCCAAACGATAGAACGTATCTACGGTCTCCGGACCCAGTCCGTCAATATTCATAGCCTTACGACTGATAAAATGCTCTATTTTGCCTTTTATTTGGGGAGGGCAAGCTGTTTCATTAGGACAATAATGGGCTGCTTCTCCTTCATAACGTACCAACTTGCTGCCACATTCCGGGCAATGAGTGATAAATTTTACTTTTTCACCGATAAGCATGCCGCGTGCATCTTTGTCCACCCCTGTAATTTTGGGTATGATTTCTCCGCCTTTTTCCACATAGACCATATCTCCGATATGTAAGTCCAACCCTTCGATAATATCAGCATTGTGCAGGGAGGCTCTCTTCACAATAGTACCGGATAGTTGTACGGGGTCTAAGTTGGCGACAGGAGTTATTGCTCCGGTGCGTCCTACCTGATAAGTAACCCTGTTTAAACGCGTTAAGGCACGTTCTGCCTGAAATTTGTATGCTATTGCCCAACGAGGAGATTTTGCGGTGAAACCAAGACTTTTTTGTTGGCGCATACTGTTGACTTTTAGTACGATACCGTCTGTCGCAACCGGCAGGTTTTTACGTTCAGTATCCCAGTATCGAATATATTCGAATACTTCTTCAAGGCTGTGAGTTTTTTTCGTGTGCTCTGAGATCTTAAATCCCCAACCGGCGGCTGTTTGCAGATTCTCATAATGCCCGTCACAAGGCAATTCCTCTCCTAAAAGATAGTATAGATAGGCATCAAGCTTACGTGAAGCTACAATAGCGGAGTTTTGCAGTTTTAAAGTTCCGGACGCGGCGTTGCGTGGATTGGCAAAAAGCGGTTCTTCACGTGCTTCTTTTTCCCGATTGAGTTCTTCAAATACCTCCCAAGGCATTAATATTTCTCCTCTGATCTCAAAATGTTCAGGATAATTGTTGCCATGTAAAACCAATGGTATGGTGCGGATTGTTTTTACATTGTCTGTCACATCGTCGCCTTTTTCGCCGTCTCCTCGGGTTACAGCACGTACTAACTTGCCGTTCTCGTAGGTCAATGAAATGGACGTTCCGTCGTATTTCAATTCGCAGCATATTTCAAAATCCTCATTCAGAGCTTTTTTTACTCGGTCATAAAAGTCCGTTACTTCATTTTCGGAATAAGTGTTTCCTAACGAAAGCATGGGATATTTATGAGTTACCTGTGTGAAGTTCTTGTTCAAGTCACTTCCTACGCGCATGGTGGGAGAATTTTCATCTTGATACTCAGGATGCTCTTTCTCAAGGTCCTGCAATTCGCGCATCATGTCATCGAACTCTTTATCTGATATTTCGGGGGTATTCAGCACGTAATAATTATAATTGTGCCGATGGAGGTCGGTGCGTAATTGGTCTATTCTTTCTTTTATTGTCATAACGATTTTAGAGTTTGTACGCAAAAATACGGGTTTCTCCCGAATATTTTTTGCTTTTACTCTTAACTTACACTATTTTTGCGGAAAAATTAAGTATATGCGTATTGACATCATCACTGTTTTGCCGGAAATGATTGAAGGCTTCTTCAACTGCTCCATAATGAAACGCGCTCAAAATAAGGGGCTTGCAGAAATCCACATTCATAATCTTCGCGATTATACAGAAGATAAGTATCGCCGGGTAGATGATTATCCTTTTGGTGGGTTTGCCGGAATGGTTATGAAAATAGAGCCCATAGAGCGCTGCATCAATACTTTGAAGGCAGAACGAGAATACGACGAGGTAATTTTTACAACTCCGGATGGTGAGCAGTTCAATCAGCCTATGGCCAATACGTTGTCTTTGGCTAAAAATCTCATTATTCTCTGTGGGCATTTCAAGGGGATTGATTATCGCATTCGAGAGCATCTTATAACAAAAGAAATCAGTATTGGCGACTACGTACTGACAGGTGGTGAACTGGCAGCTGCCGTTATGGCTGATGCGATTGTTCGCATTATCCCCGGGGTTATCTCTGACGAGCAGTCTGCTCTTTCCGATTCCTTTCAAGATAATCTTTTAGCTGCTCCGGTCTATACGCGTCCTGCTGATTACAAAGGCTGGAAAGTTCCGGAAATTTTACTATCCGGTCACGAGGCTAAAATTAAGGAATGGGAATTGCAACAGTCACTTGAAAGAACTCGTAAACTACGTCCAGATTTGTTGAATGAGTGATATGTAAAATGTAAATAAAAAGAAAAAGGACATTCATGAGTGAATGTCCTTTTTTATGAAAATTGTTTGCGAATGGCTATGCCTTGTTAAGTGTTATATCTCAAGCGCACCTATTATTTCCTTCACAGACTTATAATTGTGTCTGTTGAGATAATCATCAATTCCTTCTGCAACCTTCACGGTTATTGCCGGATCGATAAAGTTTGCTGTACCAATTTGTATGGCAGAAGCTCCTGCAAGCATGAATTCTACTGCATCTTTCCAATTCATGATACCTCCCAGTCCTATGACTGGTATTTTTACCGCCTTAGCAACTTGCCATACCATACGGAGTGCAATGGGTTTCACTGCTGCTCCGGACATACCTCCCGTTACAGTAGAGAGTATAGGACGCTTGCGTTCCGCGTCCACAGCCATTCCTAGCAAGGTATTGATGAGTGATACGCTATCTGCACCGCCATTTTCGGCTGCACGTGCTATTTCTGTAATATCTGTAACGTTGGGTGAGAGTTTTACGATAAGTGTCTTTTTGTAAACTGAGCGTACAGCTTTTACTACTTCTTCAGCGCCTTTGGCTGTAACTCCAAACGCCATTCCACCTTGCTTGACATTAGGGCAGGAAATATTTAACTCTATGGCAGGAATATTTACAAGATCGTTGATGATTTCCGCTGTTTTCACATAATCTTCAATGGCAGAACCTGAAACATTCACAATCATATTGGTTTTGATATCCTTGATGCGCGGATAGATATGTTCAACAAAATAATGCACACCTTTATTTTGCAGTCCCACAGCATTTAACATGCCGGACGGAGTCTCTGCCATGCGCGGATATGGGTTACCTTCACGTTTGTGAAGAGTGGTGCCTTTTACAATTATACCACCTATTCGCGATATATCGATGAAATCGGCAAATTCTTCACCATATCCAAAAGTTCCGGATGCCGTCATTACCGGATTCTTCATTTGCAGTTCGCCAATATTTACACTTAAATCTGCCATAATAGTTTATTTGTATTAAAAACCGGACCTTCTTTACATACACATAAATGACCTTCCGTAGTATTTTCCACGCAACATAAGCAGGCTCCTATGCCACATGCCATCATGTTCTCCAGGGATACTTCACAATTGATGCCTTTACTTTTAGCATATTTAGCTACGGCCATCATCATCGGTTTAGGCCCGCAGGTATATATTTGTTCAAAATTCACTTTGCTTAATATAGAGTGCTGGGTGACATATCCTTTTTCGCCATAGCTGCCGTCTTCCGTAGTGGTATATACTTCTCCATAAGCAGCGAATTCTTCTAATTGCAGCAAGTCTTTATTGCTTCTGGCGCCTAACAGGAACGTTGGTTTGCTTCCGTTTTTAGCTAATTGTTCACCTAAATACAGCATAGGTGCTGTGCCTACACCACCACCTACTAATAGAAGCTTATCTGAGGGCTTTTCAGGCATTGTGAAGCAATTTCCCAACGGAAGTACTACATTGATTGCGTCTCCCTTTTTCGCTTCGCCTAAACGCTTGGTTCCGTCACCAACAAGTTGAATGAGGAACCAAACCTCATTCCGTTGTTTGTCTACATAATTAATAGAGATAGGACGCCGTAGGAAAGTCGTTGGTGAACCGTCTACACGAATCTCTGCAAATTGTCCCGGTAGCATTTCCGGAAGCGGGGACGAAGAAGTCAATTTCAGCAGCGCATAATTGGCATGCAGACGAACATTCTCGGTCACTGTCAGATCTAAAATATATTTTTTCATATTATCTATAAAGAAGAATTATCTTTCGGCTGCAAAGATACGGGAATTTGTGCAAATAGCCGTAGCTGTCTTCTAATTTTCCGGTTTGAATGTTTCGTAAGTATTATCATCAAAGAAAATTCTTATTTCGGTTATTTTCCTTGGTGGCCTTTCTTTATAGATAATCTCTTGTTTTACAATCTCTTTGGTGGGCTTTTGTGCTGTTTCTAATGCGATTTCCTTGCGATTTTCCGAAACATTCGGTTCATAGGACGGGTTTTCTGGATTGTCAGCAAATAGCGGATAGTCAAATCCACCGCTTTCAGTGGAAGAGGAATCATTACTCATATTTCCTTTCCCCGTTAGCAACCATTCCAAGTTAATGTCCTTGTAACATTGATGCAACTTCAGAATTACTTCTGTACTTGGATATTTATTGCGAGAACCTAAAATATGAGAAATGGTAGCTTGGGCCACTCCAATGCTTTCGGCAAATGCTCCGGCTGTTAGTTTTTCCCGATCCATTATCATCTTAAATCTATCTTTTATACTCATGGCGTGATTGTTATTACAATTGTATTCATAAACTATCCGATTACAAAAGTAAATAATAAAAATTACAAAAGCAAATTATAATTGTGATATGTGATTTTTTACAGTTGTACTCCTGATTATTACTTATGTTATATATTAATGCGCAATGTCTATTATTGATTGATTTATCATTAATATTTTTAGTTTAATTAAAATTCATATTTTATTGATATATAATGTATTGTATACACTCTGTTTGCTTGATTTTACCTGTATTACAATTGTTTCATGCTTGTTATTTGTTCTATTAAGCCTTTGCTATAATAAAATGTGGTATAGTTAAGATTTATAGCTATTTATATTTCTAAAATATTACTATTAATGGTTTGTTGTATAAACGTATAATGAGCGATATTATTAATGCAAATTTCGATATTTACAATTGTATTGATGATATAATATGTATATTTGGTATATATTACCATTGTATTTTATACAATGGTAATATATGCTTTTTACGAAAGTTATATTCCATAGTTGCAGTGCACAACTATTCTCTCTATTTAGTATTAATGGATAAATTTGGATGGGCTATTTTTTTAAGAAAATGGGTGACAATTAGCAAGCGGATTTATATTCTCTCTGTTCCACTTCTCATTAAGATGAAATCTCTGCCTTATTTCCGTATAAATGTCTGGATGATTAAAAAAATGCGATTCTCAGGGCATCTTTTTGGGGGTATTTTATTGTATATTAGTCTTTTATACTACTTTTAGGGTTATTGGCAAAGAGGTGAAATAGAAAAAAAGGGGGAAATTCCCCCTAAATGTGACAGAATGATACAAAAATGAACAGTTTCTTCTATTTACTTTATTGTAGGAAAGGTTATGTTCAAAGGAGTTTTTAATGCAGGATTTTAAAGATCAACTCACGCAAGAGATCGCTGTCATTTAATGAAGAGTTGCCTACTCCTTTGGATTTTGCATCCGTATATCGTATTTCTCCAATGATTTGCATGGTTTTTACTCCATTATATCGCCGCATGGCATTTAGATATTCACGAGACTGCCATGGAGTCTTTAAGCCTATGAATGAAGCAATGCCTTGCTCTGTTTTTTCGGGAGCGTAATAGGCTAACATTAAGTTGGAAAAGAATCCAAAAAGTAAAGATAAAGTCATTTGAATCGGATTGGTTTTTGGATTTTCTTCAAAATATTTTATTATTTTATTCGCTTTCAAGATGTCCTTTTCCACAATGGCGCTACGGAGCTCAAAGTTGTTATAATCTTTGCTGATTCCAATGTTTCGCTCTATCTGCTCGGGGGTAACGCGTGTCTGGCTTTTTGGAAGTGTAATAATCAGTTTCTCCAGCTCTCCGGTAAGGCGACTGAGATCGGTTCCTACGAAATCGGCAAGCATGGAAGTTGCTTTGGGATCCATATCTACCCCCTTACGTTTCATGTATGACGTGATGAATGTCGGAAGCTGGGCATCCCTTACTTTCTTAGATTCGAACAGTATGCCGGACTTTTCTATTTCGGCAGCCAGCTTTTTCCTTCTGTCCAGTGTGCCATGCTTGTGGCATATTACCAATATAGTGGAAAGCAAAGGCTTCTGAAGGTAATAGGAAAGCTCTTCCATGTTGCGTATGTTCTGTGCTTCCTTTACCACAACCACTTGGTGTTCTGACATCATCGGATAACGTTTGGCGGCATTGATGATTGTAGCTACATCTACGTCTGCACCATACATTACGGTCAGGTTGAACTCTTTTTCGGTTTCATTCAGTATATTGTCCGTTATATAATCCGAAAGAAGATCGATGTAATATGGTTCTTCGCCCATTAAATAATAGACGGGGCGATATTGTCCGGCTTTTAGCTCTTTGATAATGTCGTCACACGTGATTTCCTGCTTTGCCATATTTTTTTGCTTTACCAGTCGAATTTCAGATGTTTTACGGTTTTCTTTTCGTCAATAATCATACGCAGGGATGCGATGCCTATTTCAACGTGTTCCGTTACGTAATTTTGGGTTACTATATTATCGCTCTTATCAGTCTTGACCCCTTCGGGAATCATTGGTTGATCGGACACCAGTAATAAGGCTCCTGTCGGGATATGATTGGCAAAGCCGCAGCTGAATAAAGTTGCCGTTTCCATGTCAACTGCCATGGCGCGCGTCTTCTTGAGGTATTCTTTGAAGTTTTCATCATGTTCCCAAATACGGCGGTTGGTAGTATATACGGTTCCGGTCCAGTAATCACGCGCATAGTCGCGAATGGCGGAAGAAACGGCACGTTGCAGCATAAACGCCGGTAATGACGGCACTTCCGGTGGAAAATAGTCGTTTGAGGTACCTTCGCCACGGATGGCGGCGATTGGAAGGATAAGGTCCCCTATTCTATTTTTTTTGTCTATACCACCGCATTTGCCTAAAAACAGACATGCTTTAGGCTGAATAGCGCTCAGTAAATCCATGATAATGGCGGCATTAGGGCTTCCCATTCCAAAATTGATAATGGTTATTCCTTCCGCACTGGCAGAAATCATATTGGCATCTTTGCCGAGAATGGGAACATTGAACTTTTCAGCGAAAATTTCCACATACTTGTTGAAGTTGGTCAACAGGATATACTCTCCAAAATCTTCCAGGTTACGTTTTGTGTAACGGGGTAGCCAATTAGCGACGATTTCTTCTTTTGTTTTCATAAGATTTCATTAAATTTGTTCCCTAAAGAGTCGTTAAGGAGTGATTGTTTAACTTACAAAGTTACAATAAAAAAGTAAAAACAAGAAATTAAAATAGAATGTTCTCACTGAACTTGCCGGCATTTGATGCCAAAATTGCTATGAGAGACGGGAAAAGGAGTATTTTTGACGTAGTCCGTCGCCGATATGTTGCTTTGACTCCTGAGGAATGGGTGCGACAGCACTTTGTGCACTTTCTTTTGGTGCATAAAGGCTATCCGCAGGCGCTTATGGCAAACGAGGTGCAGGTGCAATTGAATGGCACTAAAAAACGCTGTGATACAGTTCTTTATAGGCGTGATCTCACAGCGCGTATGATTGTGGAATACAAGGCTCCCGAAGTGGAAATTACTCAAAAGGTTTTCGATCAGATTACCCGTTACAATATGGTATTGAAGGTGGACTATCTGATAGTGAGTAATGGTATCAGGCATTATTGCTGTCGTATGGATTATGAAAATAATAGTTATATTTTCTTACAAGACATACCCGATTACAAGGATCTTTGATTTGAGTCACTGAGTGAGCTGCAATGAGTCCCTGAGTGAAAGGGATTCAGTCAGGGAGTCAATGCCTTTCACTCAGGGACTCATTGTATCCCCTCTCAGAGTAGCTTCTGGACGGGGGATGAAAATGTTGATGATGTGTGAAAATGATAGTAAAAAATACGTATCCCCTCCTACTCTTATGAGTTTGGACAAATGTGTGAAATTAATTGGAAATAGCAAAATAGGCCTACTTTTGATTTTCATGTTCACAAATAAGGTTCAGGCTGTTATTCATCTCATAAAATAACTGCCTGAACCTTATTGGGTTTATCGCAAGAATTACGGAATTTATTCAGCGTCTGCTGCTTTCTTTCTGCTTCTTGTTGTTTTTTCTTTTACCGGTTCTTCTTTCACTTCCGGAGCAATACCTGCCAGTTCCGGGTCAATCATGATACGTCCGCAATATTCGCAAACAATGATTTTCTTACGTGAACGGATGTCCAATTGTCTTTGAGGCGGAATTTTGTTGAAGCAACCACCGCAGGCATCACGCTGTACATAAACGATGCCCAAACCGTTGCGTGAATTTTTGCGGATACGCTTGAAAGACTGGAGCAGACGCGGTTCGATTTTTGTTTCGAGATCTTTGGCTTTGTCTCTTAGCTTTTCTTCTTCCTGTTTGGTTTCAGAAATGATTTCGTCCAGCTCATTCTTCTTTACGTCCAGATCTTTCTGTCTTTCTTCCAAAGCGGCAATGCTTTCTGCTGCTTCCTGAGATTTCACTTCCTCATCAGCGGTAAACTCTTTGATTCTCTTTTCGCAAAGCTCAATTTCCAATGTTTGGAACTCGATTTCTTTACTTAGGAAGTCATATTCGCGGTTGTTGCGTACGTTTTCCTGTTGTTCTTTATATTTTGCAACGGAAGCTTTTGCGGTTTCGATCTCTACTCTTTTGGTAGCAATAGCGGATTTCAATTCGGAAACCTCCGACTGGATTCTTTCGATACGGGTACTCAAACCGGCAATTTCATCTTCCAAGTCTTGCACTTCCAGAGGAAGCTCGCCTCTCAACGTCTTGATTTCATCAATTTTAGACAACATGGTCTGTAATTGGAACAAAGCTTTTAATTTCTGCTCCACTGTCAATTCCTGAGGATCTTTTTTTGCTTCTTTAGCCATTTTAATTACATGTATTTTATGGGATTCGTATTTACTTTGCTTGGTTGAACTTCAACAGCAGGAAACAAATCCCGGATTATTGTATAAAATATTTCTTTTGTATACTGTTCGCTTTCATAATGCCCTATCTCTGCCAACAGGATGTCTGTGTCGTGGCCGAAATAGTCGTGGTATTTTATTTCGCCGGTAATGAAGACATCAGCATGGTTGCGTATGGCAAGCGGCATGAGAAAAGCCCCTGCACCGCCACATAGGGCAACGGTCTGTATCTCCCGCCCGGTCAGTTTGTTGTGTTTCAGGCAACCCACTTCAAAGGTTTTCTTGATACGCTTCAGGAACTCCAATTCGGTTTCCGGAGCTTCCAATTCGCCGATAACGCCTGCTCCGGCTTGTTGCCAGGAGTTCTGCAACGGATATAAATCAAATGCAGGTTCCTCGTACGGATGTGCGGCGAGTAACGCTTTTATTGCTTCTGCTTTTCGGTAAGCTGGCAGAATGGTTTCGATACGCGTCTCCTTTTCCACATGCAGCTCGCCGATTTTTCCGCAATAAGGATTGGCGCTTTCAAGAGCACGAAACATTCCCTCGCCCTCCACATTGTAGCTGCACGAATCATAATTGCCGATACATCCGCATCTGGCAGATGCCAATGCTGTGCGTACTTGTTCCGCCTGTGCGGCAGGTACGAATGTCACCAGTTTCAATAAAGCGTTTTCTTTGGCTTCCAGTACACGTACATTCTTTAATCCGATTTTTTCGGCAATCTTGAAATTCACTCCTTCCGGTGCATTGTCCAGGTTAGTGTGGGCGGAATAAATGACAAGGTCGTTCTTGATAGCTTTCAAGATACAACGCTCCACATAGTCCTTTCCTGTTATGGATTTATAACCTTTGAAGATAAGCGGATGATGCGATATGACAAGATTGTACCCTAACGCAATTGCTTCGTCCAATACGGCTTCAGTAACGTCAAGACACAACAAAGCCCCTGTTGCTTCCGCATCTGTCAATCCAATTTGCAGGCCGGCATTGTCAAATCCGTCTTGCAATGGCAGAGGCGCGAACCGTTCAAGGGCGCTTACTATCTCCTTAATTTTCATTATCAGTAGAAAATTTGGTTGCAAATATACATAAAAGTAGCGAATTACGGCTTACTTTTTACTTTTTTTTCTACCATGACAGGCCGTAGCTTTCCGTAGGCGTCGAAAGACTTACGCGAAGCCAATGAAATGGTTATCATCAGTGAAAGCATAGATGCCGTAAATGTGATAACCATAATCATCATCTGATATTTGATAGCGACATTGGGACTACTCCCGCCCAATATCTGTCCAATCATTGTTCCGGGAAATGCTACCAAGCCCATGACAGAGATATTGGCGATGAGCGGACTGAATGCCTTGATAATGGCCTGACGGATAAACGGCGCTTGCGCTTCTGTACGGGTAGCCCCGTTACCAAGCAGATAGCGGTAAAGTTGTTGCTCGCGTTTCAATCCGCTATAATAAGTATTTAGGGCTATAACATTACTGGATAGCATGTTTCCCATCAATATGCCGAAAATAGGAATGAAGTATTGGGCACTGAACACATTTTCAAGGCGCAGTACGATTCCTATAAAATACATTCCCACGCATACCACGCTACACAGAAAACCTACGGATATAGGTATCAGTAATATCTTGCGTTTCAGTTGTGTGCGTGCCAGTGCCGTTTGCGAAGCTACGAGTATCATGACGATTACCCACAGGAAATTAATCCACGGATTATTCCAAAGAAAAAGGTATTTCAGATAAACGCCGATGAAGAAAAGCTGCACAATCATGCGTGCCGTACCGATGAGAGTTGCACGTAGCAGGCCGGTCTTGAATTTCCATATATAGAATAATGGTATTAATAGCAAAAGTAGTCCGATGCCCAGACTGAGGTATGATATGTCGATAGTTCCCATGAGTATTTTCGATAGCTTGTAATGCAAAGGTAGCGCTATTAATAAATTATGGAAGAATTTATTAATAAATTTACCGGAATTTATTAATAAATCTTGGAAAATTCATTAGTGTTTTGGTGGTTCTCTTTTTCCTGCGGAATTAGCGGATAAATAAGAAAACCAATGCGGATGCAATAATAATGCACCCTCCAATAATAATCAGCGTCATTCGTACGGTATGTTTCTGTTCGGAATGTTCCTTTTGCCGGGTAAATTTGGTTATCTTTTCCATGTCTTCTGCAGTTGTATTGTGAGGCATGCGGCGCCCTTTGTGCATTTTATCTAAACGCTCATTGAGACGTTCCCGGCGAAGAAGGCGTAAATTGCGGTTCTCCTTATCACGACGTATCATATCAAAAACAAATCCGGCAAAACTCATGGCTTTATGTTTATCAGGTTTGTCACATTATTATATGTCGGTCACATCCTTTGGCGAAATCCATGTCGTGTGATACTGCCAGTACGGCGGTTCCCTTTTGGGTTTGATGCCGTAAGAAGGCCAGCACTCTCTCCGTAGAACCCGAATCGAGTGCCGAAGTCGGCTCGTCCACAATGATTAGTGGCTTGTTGATCATGGAAGCTACGGCTATCATCATGCGTTGGCGTTGGCCGCCGGATATCTCATTTACACGTTTATAATATAACTCTTCTTCAAGTCCTAATTCTTCAAAGCAATTGAATAGTTGCATTTCGGAGAACGGTGTGGCTCGATTGGCTTTCAGACTGAAAGGCAGCTGTATCATGTCTTTTACCCATTCTAACGGTAGCGCCAATTCTTGTGGAATCCAAGCTATTTGTTTGCGAATGAGGTCTATGCTGTTTTTATCCGATACGATGTTATTGACCGTAATACGTCCTTCTTTTAATGGAGTAAACCCCAGTATGGCATTGAGAAGAGATGTCTTTCCGCATCCCGACGAACCGGAAATACAGGCAATCTCTCCCCTCCTCAATTGCAGGTTGAAGTTGGAGAATAGTATATCGTGACCGTATGCAATACTGGCACCCTCTATTTGTAACATAAATAAATTCTTTAGTCCTTATTGCAAAGGTAAGGAAAAAAGATTTGCAAAGATAACTTTATACTTTTATCTTTGTATCACTAATTAATTCGGGAAAAAAAGTATGATACAGAACGAACGGGATTGCCGCCATGAGCATGTACTGGGTGTGGCGAGACAAATGATGACTGCCGCACGCACAGCGCCTAAAGGGAAAGGTGTAGATGTAATTGAAACGGCGCTGGTTACAGGAGAAGACCTGAAAAAACTTTCAGAAAAAATGAGTGCCATGGCAGAAGAATTGGGTATGAAGTTCTTTCTGCGTGATGCGGCAAACGTTTTGCAAGCAGAATGTGTTGTTATAATAGGTACGCGCGAGCAGGCGCAAGGGTTGAACTGCGGTCATTGTGGCTTTCCAACTTGTGCCGGGCGTTCCGAGGGTGTGCCATGTGCCTTGAATACGGTTGATGTGGGGATTGCTGTCGGCTCTGCTTGCGCTATGGCTGCCGATATGCGGGTGGATACCCGGGTGATGTTCTCTGCCGGGCTGGCTGCACAACGAATGAATTGGCTGAAGGATTGCAAGGCGGTATTCGCTATTCCGGTCAGCGCTTCTTCCAAGAATCCGTTCTTTGATAGGAAGCCTAAAGAAGAAAAGAAATAAGTGCATTGCCGAACCTGAAGTTGAGAAATGTAAAGTTGAACTTTAGGCTTCATTATCTTACTTAACGAATTAAATAACTTAGAATTGATATGGGATATTTTGTTGGAATTCCATTAGGTGGAGCTACCGAAAAAGATTATCAGGTGCGTTTTGGTAAGAATATGACCTTTCAGGTGGAAACGCGTGCTCCTCACCTGCCTGCAGAATGGGCTTTACAAAGCGGTGTACAACTTACATGGCCTCATGCAAATACCGATTGGGCTTATATGCTTGAGGAAGTACAGCAATGTTTTATTGCCATTGCTTCCGAAATAGCCAAGCGGGAGTTGCTGCTGATTGTAACTCCGGAACCTGAGGAAGTGAGAATGCAAATCTCCGCGGCAGTTAATATGGATAACGTACGTTTTCTGGAATGTGAAACGAATGATACTTGGGCGCGCGACCATGGAGCTATCACTATGGTAGATACAGAGGGAGCTTCTCTGCTTGATTTTACTTTTAATGGCTGGGGACTGAAATTTGCTTCGGATAAAGATAATCAAATTACACGTCGGGCTGTTGAAGCCGAAATCTTAAAAGGTCGATATATGAGCCGTTTAGGCTTTGTGCTGGAAGGCGGTTCCATTGAAAGTGACGGCTTGGGAACATTACTTACCACTTCGGAATGCCTGCTGTCGCCTAACCGTAACGGTCAGCTGAACAAGGTGGAGATTGAAGAGTATCTCCGATCGACATTTCATCTTGAACGGGTACTTTGGCTGGATTACGGATATTTGGCCGGAGATGATACGGACAGCCATATAGATACGCTTGCCCGTTTTTGTTCGCCGGATACGATTGCTTATGTGCAGTGCCGGGACGTGAATGACGAGCATTATGAGGAGTTGCACCAAATGGAAGAACAACTTAAAACGTTCCAAACACTCGCAGGAGAACCTTATAAACTGTTGGCACTGCCAATGGCCGATAAAATAGAAGTGGAAGGCGAAAGACTCCCGGCTACGTATGCTAATTTCTTGATAATGAATAATGCGGTGCTATATCCCACATATAACCAGCCGGAGAATGATATGCGCGCCCAAGAGGTGTTGCAAAAGGCATTTCCCGAACATGAAATTGTAGGCGTAGACTGTCGTGCTTTGATAAAACAACATGGCTCGCTGCACTGTGTCACGATGCAATATCCGATGGGGGTAATCAAATAGTAGGAAGATATGGGAGTTGTCAATTTCATTTTTTGTGGGATATTTATAACTATGTATACAGCAGGCTGGTTCTTTCCTAAGTTTCGGCGGTATATTAAAAAGAATATATGGTTGGACAATCTTCCGGGAGTATTGGAACTTATCTTTCTTCTAAATTTCTCCGAATATCTTTTTGTAGAGCAATGGAATTGGGAATATGGTGAAATACTCTCTTGGGTTATTTCAATTCTTATCAGTTTGGCAACTTATTATTGGTGGGATAGATTAGACCGAAGAACAATAAAAAAACATTCAAAAGAAATATAGATTATGAGAAAAATAAAAGTCGGTATTATCCAGCAGGCTAATGTCGCGGATATGCGTACCAACCTGATGAATCTGGCCAAGAGCATCGAAGCGTGTGCCGCTCATGGTGCACAATTGGTAGTGTTGCAGGAACTGCATAACTCACTCTATTTTTGCCAGACGGAGAATACCCAACTGTTTGATTTGGCGGAACCTATTCCCGGACCGTCAACCGGTTTCTATTCAGAGTTGGCAGCTGCCAACAACATTGTATTGGTAACCTCGTTATTTGAAAAACGTGCTCCGGGTTTGTATCATAATACAGCAGTTGTTTTTGAACGTGATGGTAGCATTGCCGGGAAATACCGCAAAATGCATATACCTGACGATCCGGCGTATTATGAGAAATTTTATTTCACTCCCGGGGATTTGGGATTTGAACCTATACAGACTTCTCTTGGAAAGCTGGGGGTGTTGGTATGTTGGGATCAATGGTATCCTGAGGCTGCGCGTCTAATGGCATTGAAAGGTGCCGAATTGTTGATTTATCCTACGGCTATCGGTTGGGAAAGCAGTGATACGGATGATGAAAAGTCTCGCCAATTGAATGCTTGGATAATCTCACAACGCGGACATGCCGTAGCCAACGGACTTCCTGTCATTTCAGTGAATCGTGTGGGGCATGAGCCTGATCCTTCCATGCAAACGAATGGTATTCTTTTTTGGGGAAATAGTTTTGTGGTTGGTCCGCAAGGTGAGTTTTTGGCGCAGGCTGGTAATGATCAGTCTGAGAATATTGTGGTGGAAATTGATTTGGAACGTTCGGAGAATGTCCGTCGTTGGTGGCCATTCTTGCGTGATCGCAGGATTGACGCCTATGAAGGATTGACAAAGCGTTTTTTAGATTAAAAAAGGGCTTCACTTAAAAGTGACCTTTTTATTCATCAGGAAGTTCACTCCGCCATATACAAATAGTCCTAAGAATTGGGCAAGATACTCATCGCAGTTTAGCCCTTCTACCAGTCCGATAAGGAAAATGAATTGTGCACAATAAGCCATGCCAAAGGCTATGGAAAAGAGCAGCACTTGTCGCCAAGTGTTGCTCTTCTTTTCTGTTGGGAATATCCAATACTTGCACCAAATGAAATTGTGAGTCTGTGCAAGTATGTATGCCGTTACATTGGAAAGCATGTAATTGATGTCCAATTCATCCATCATAAACCAGATGGTGACTGCTGTAATTAAAGCGTTTAGCGTACCGATTACTGCAAAACGAAAAATACGTGTGGACTCTTTCACTCTCTCCTATTCTCTTGTATTTATTCTTTTACCTCAACAATAAGGTTGAGTTCATCCAACTGTTTCTGATCGATAGCCGAGGGTGCGTCCAGCATAACATCTCTGCCGGAGTTATTCTTCGGAAATGCGATGCAATCACGAATACTGTCAAGGCCTGCAAAAATACTAACCCAACGGTCAAGACCGTAAGCCAAACCGCCATGAGGAGGTGCTCCGAATTTGAATGCATTCATCAGGAATCCGAACTGCTCTTCGGCTTTCTCCGGAGTGAACCCTAATATTTCGAACATTTTAGCCTGTAATTGTGCGTCGTGAATACGTATAGAACCGCCACCGACTTCAATGCCATTGCACACCATATCGTAGGCATCGGCGCGGACTGCTGCGGGATTGGTGTCCAACAAAGGAATATCTTCATCTTTAGGATGAGTAAACGGATGGTGCATAGCCATTAGGCGTCCTTCTTCTTCGCTCCACTCAAACATCGGGAAATCAACAATCCAAAGCAATGCAAACTTATTCTTATCGCGCAGCCCTAATTGATTACCCATTTCAAGACGAAGCTCATTCAGTTGCTTGCGGGTTTTCATTGCATCATCACCACTTAAAATAAGAATTAAGTCACCTGGTTTAGCGCCAAAGGCGGCTTTCATTTCCTGCAAAACTTCTTGTGTATAGAACTTGTCGACACTTGATTTTACGGTACCGTCAGCTTCTACACGAGCATATACCATACCTTTGGCTCCGATTTGCGGTTTCTTTACGAATTCGGTCAGAGCATCCAGTTGCTTGCGGGTATAACTTGCAGCACCTTCAGCACAGATACCTCCGATGTATGCAGCATTGTCGAATACAGAGAAACCATGCCCTTTCATGATGTCCATCAATTCTACAAATTTCATACCGAAGCGCAGATCAGGCTTGTCACTTCCATAATACTTCATGGCATCTGCCCATGGCATACGTTGGAATGGTTCTGTCAACTCCACACCGCGAATTTCCTTGAAAAGATACTTTGCCATGCCTTCAAAGAGTTCGATTACATCATCTTGTTGTACAAAAGACATTTCGCAGTCTATTTGTGTAAATTCCGGCTGGCGGTCGGCTCTCAGGTCTTCATCGCGGAAACATTTGGCTATTTGGAAATAACGGTCGAAACCGGAAACCATCAGCAATTGTTTCAATGTTTGAGGGCTTTGCGGCAGTGCATAGAATTGTCCCGGATTCATGCGTGAAGGAACAACAAAGTCACGTGCACCCTCCGGTGTAGAACCTATGAGAAGCGGAGTCTCCACTTCGATGAACCCTTTACTGTCCAGATATTTACGAACTTCAATTGTCATTTTATGACGCAGTTCCAGATTCTTACGTACAGTAGCACGACGCAAATCCAAGTAGCGGTATTTCATACGGATATCATCCCCGCCGTCTGTATTATCTTCGATTGTGAAAGGCGGAGTCAGAGCGGAATTTAGCACATTCAGTTCTGAAACAATAATTTCAATGTCTCCGGTAGGAATATTTTTGTTTTTGCTGAAGCGCTCATTCACAGTTCCCACTATCTGGATTACAAATTCGCGTCCCAAGTGGTTAGCCTGCTCGCAAAGCTCGGCATCTACTTCTTCATTAAATACTAATTGGGTAATTCCGTAACGGTCGCGAAGGTCTATGAATGTCATCCCCCCCATTTTACGGCTGCGTTGTACCCAACCTGACAATGTCACTTGCTTATTAATGTCGGAGATACGCAATTCTCCGCAGGTGTGTGATCTATACATCTTATTATATTACTATTTTACAATTTACTATTTTCTGTTTGGCGATGCAACATCAGGATGCGTCATTGCTAAAAGCGGATAAATATTGCGCAAAAATACATAAAACATATTACAGACGTATCAAAACAGAAGAGTTTATTTTAAAAAACAACTTTATGGAACAACTTGAATTATAAAATTATCAATCTTGAACATCTCCCGATAATCTTGTAGACTTTAATTCTTTCTAAGTTTTTTTATTTGTTCCTTGCCTTTATCCAATATCATTCTGTTTGTATGAGTAATATCTTCCATTATGGACTCATTTATTTGTTTAAGGCCATTGATGTAATCTTGAGCACGTTGTAGTACGTTTGAGGTGTCTTTTTCTGCATTTTTGGGCACAATGACTTGTAAACCCCTTTGGATTATGTTGACGTCAATATTTTCTCCCATCATCATCGGGTCTCCATCAAAGTGTATTACTCCCGGTTTGGAACGGTGGATACGGAGTGTTTTACAACGGAAAGTTTTTATTCGGCTGTTCTGGTCAATGGTTTTGTTAAACAGCTGGAATGATAATGCAGGTACATCCAATACGGTAAACGGTTCCAGGATGGTAACATCCAGCAGACCGTCGTTAAGTGTGGCTTGCGGGGTGATATAGGCGTTGTTTCCATATTGTGAGGCATTTCCGCATGCAATCAGGAAAGCTTTATAGCGTGATGTGCTTCCGTCCATTTCCAGCTCGTAAGTTTCCGGTTTGTACTTTAAACTTTCAAGCAGGGTCTTCTCCAGATATATGAGTGGCCCCCTTCTGCCCGCCTTGGAAAATTGCAGACTGACAAATGCGTCAAATCCCACTCCGCAGGTACAGAAAAAAGGAACATCATTGATCTTGCCATAGTCAATAATGTCTATCAATCCTTCATTGATGATGTCAATTGCCTTTTTGGCTTCCATTGGAATTTGCAGATGACGGGCGAGTCCGTTTCCTGAGCCACATGGAATAATACCTAATGCCGTTTTGGTGTGTACCAATGAACGCGCTATTTCATTGATTGTTCCATCTCCACCAATGGCAACTACGGCAAAAACCTCTTCTTTGGCCTTTCGGGCAGCTATTTCAACGGCATGTCCCGCCCATTCCGTATAGATTACTTCGGGCATGTACCGATTCTTATCTAACTTTTCGTCAAGCCATTTCAATATATGCTCCTTACCCTGTGTACCGGATATAGGATTTATTATAAATGCTATTTTCTTTTTATTATCATCCATTTAAACGGGGTTTTCTATCATGCAAAAGTAATATAAATCCTTTAATTTTAACCATAGTGAGTCTCTTAAAACGAGTTAGAGTAGATTTTTTAGAGTAAAAGGAACATATAACAACATATTTTGCTATCTTTGCCCCCTGTTTTTAAGAACTTGTTTTTAATAGAATTAATATTCATTATATAAAAGACATTTCATGGGTTTACTGCAAGACAAATTCGCGAAATATGATTTGCCGCAACAATTTATGGCAAAAGGGGTATATCCCTATTTCCGCACAATTAACAGCCATCAGGATACAGAGGTAACGATGGATGGCAAAAAGGTCCTGATGTTCGGTTCGAACGCATATATGGGATTGACATATGACAAACGAATCATTGACGCTTCCATTGCTGCCACTGAAAAATATGGTACAGGATGTGCCGGTTCCCGTTTTCTGAACGGTACTCTTGATATACATGTTGAATTGGAAAAGGAATTGGCTGAATTCGTAGGGAAAGATGAAGCACTTTGCTTTTCTACTGGTTTTACTGTAAATGAGGGTATCATTCCTGCAGTAGTAGGTCGTGGAGATTATATTATCTGCGATGACCGCGACCATGCTTCTATCGTGGACGGACGCCGCCTCTCTTTCGCTACACAATTAAAATACAAGCACAACGATATGGAAGACCTTGAAAAGGAACTCCAGAAGTGTGAACCGGATGCTGTGAAGTTGATTGTTGTAGACGGTGTGTTCTCAATGGAAGGTGATTTGGCCAACTTGCCGGAAATCGTTCGTTTGAAGAAGAAATATAATGCCAGTATTTATGTGGATGAAGCTCATGGTTTAGGTGTATTCGGTAAGCAAGGTCGCGGTGTTTGCGACCATTTCGGAGTTACCGAGGATATTGACCTGATAATGGGAACATTCAGCAAATCATTGGCTTCAATAGGTGGTTTTATTGCCGGTGATAAGGATGTCATCAATTGGTTGCGTCATAATGCCCGTTCTTATATATTCCAGGCGAGCAGCACGCCGGCAGCAACAGCAGCGGCTCGTGAGGCTCTTCACATTATTAAATCAGAACCGGAGCGTATTCAGCGTTTGTGGGATATCACTAATTATGCTTTGAAGAGTTTTCGTGATGCTGGCTTCGAGATCGGTGAAACAGAGTCTCCTATTATACCTTTGTATGTACGTGATACGGAAAAGACATTTGTTGTGACAAAGATGGCTTTTGATGAAGGTATTTTTATTAATCCGGTTATTCCACCGGCATGTGCTCCTCAAGATACATTGGTGCGTGTGGCGTTAATGGCTACTCATACTAAAGAACAAGTGGATTATGCAGTTGAAAAGCTCACAAAATGCTTTAAGGAATTAGGTATTATCAAGTAGAAGAGTATTTGCAAGAAATTATATGAAGTGGGCTGTCCGGTAACCGGACAGCCCACTTTTTTTTGTAGTAGAGAGTAAAAAAGTGCTTTTGTTTGAATTTGTTGGTTCTAATTACCTGTTTGCTTTGAATTTGAAATTATTTTAGTATATTTGTTGCTATTATTAATGAAAAGCATAACATTTGAATGAAAAAACAAGATTTTCTTTTCGTTTTTACTCTAATCGTAATCTTCTTACCTTTCTTTGTAAGCGATGCCCTTTATGATTGGTATAAATCTTTCAATACAGCACATGGCATGATAATGAGTTTTGTGAAATTCGGGGTGCTTGCCACTTTGGGCGAAATTCTGGGGCTTCGCATTAGTTCGGGAGTGTATAATAGAAAAGGATTTGGTGTCCTCCCTCGAGCGGTTGTATGGGGGCTTTTAGGAATGGGGATTAATATGGCAATGATTGTCTTTTCCAAAGGTGTACCGCAATTCATGGAATACATGGGAATGGAAAATGCTTCGTCTATAATTAATGGAGAATTCTGCTTGGATAAGCTATGGGTTGCTTGGGCTATATCTGTCACTATGAACACAATCTTTGCTCCTGTGTTTATGACATTTCATAAGATAACGGATACGCATATCTTGGATTGTGGCGGTTCGCTCCGTAGCCTTGTAACCCCTATCCCGATGACGCGCATCATTACACATCTTAATTGGGATGCACAATGGAACTTTGTTTTTAAGAAAACGATCCCTTTCTTTTGGTATCCGGCGCATACTATAACTTTCTTGTTGCCGGGAGAAGTCAGGGTTTTGTTTGCGGCTATATTAGGCGTTGTTCTTGGAGTGCTGCTGGCTATTGCTGCAAGAAAGAAATAATAAAGCTTTTGGATTAGTGACTAGTCCTAAATACTGTAACAGTTGTTTAGGGCTTAGTTGATTTTTCTTTAGCATAACGTAATGTATAGCCGTAGTTGGAATTTAAAACTAATGAATCGGTTGTAAGTTTTTCAATTTTTAAAGTGTCTATCCCTTCTATTTCCACGCCGTTGCCAATGCTCTTTACTGTCAGGTAAAGTTCATCTCCTTGCTGCTCCCAATATTTGTATACCAACGTAGCCATGTTAATAGAAGATGCTTCTCCATCTTCGTCCAGTCTTATGCCTTGCATCTTGCCTGGTTGTCCATCAATGGGCATTATCCATGAGCCAATGATGGTGACCTTACTCTTTTTTTCGTTACAAGCAGTCATAGCTATAATTAATACTGTCGCTGCTAATAAAAGTGTTTTCATACGGTATTTTTTTGTTACTAAATCAATCATCGGTTAAATCGTTTCATCTGAGTAATAAAAAAGGAGCTACATTTCACTGTAACTCCTTGATTCTTATCAGTCGGGGTAGCGGGATTCGAACCCACGACCCCCTGCTCCCAAAGCAGGTGCGCTAACCGGACTGCGCTACACCCCGAGTGCTTTACTTCTTAAAAGCGGTTGCAAAGATAGATGTTTTCCTAATACATGCCAAATTTTTTAATAACTTTATCTGAAATAAAATTTTAAAACATTGATAAACAGCAAAAAAGACACAGAGGATTACTGTGTAAAACGAAATGCCACTTTTATCAAGTTTCTTTCGAGTAATATTTAATAGTTTTTTAACCATGTGGAATAAATAAATTCTGCAAACATGCTCTTCTACTAATAATCATCCTATAACCCATTTGCTATTAGGTAAATAAGAGATAAGTTTTGTAGTGATATAACAACTGATAAAGGTAAGTATGCTAATAAGAGGAATAGCTGCCGCAATAGATATTTGTGGCTGAATGATTGATACCCAAAATGGCAACCAAAGCATGTGCATCAGAAACATACCATAGCTGTTGACTGAGATACTCTTAACTAAACCGTAAATCTTACCTGCTTTTTGAATAGTAGTGAACAGAATGAAAGCTCCAAAAGTAGCTATCACACAGTTGATAATGCAGAAACACCATGCTATCTCCAAGTCAGAGAGTTGTTGTGGAATACCGGGTTTAGCCTGGAGGTAGAAACTAAGAATGGTGAAAGAGGTGCCGCCCAATAGGCAGACAAGTCCTATAATGGAGCGCTTCAGGCGTGTCCAGTTAATATGATAACGAATGTAGTGACCTAAAACCAAATAACCGGAATAACCACTAAAATCATACAACATATGATATTGATTCCACCAACATTGTCCCAATACATCGCCATAGAATTTATTCACAAAAGGCAAGCAAGTGGTCAGCGCCCATAGATATAAAAACATACGCTCTTGCTTAGCGGTGGCTATACGCAGCCAAGGTGAAAGAATGGGAATAAGCAAGTAAAGTCCTATAAGAGGATACATAAACCACAGATGAAAAGCATTCATCGGGAAGTTTAACGGTAACTTGCAAACAGCCATACACATGCCTTTCCAATCGCCTCCTTCTTGCCATACCTGGAGCACAGCATACACAATCATAAATACCAACATAGGTGGCAGAATACGAAGGAAACGGCGTTTAAAGAACTCTCCCCATGACTGCTTTTCTTTCATGGGAACAAGTAAATAGGCTGAAGTGATAACAAATAGGGGGACTGAAATGCGACTCATTCCATCCCAAATTGCAATCCAAAATTTGTGGGCATCTGAAAGAATAGGCACATCACCTACCCCATAAAATGCTTCGCTGGCATGTACCATCATTACCAAGAAGCAAGCAATCCCCCGTAAATAATCCAAAAATATAACTCTGTCCTGTTTCATATGATTTATTTGTGTTTGTGGCGAAAATAATAAAAAAAACAATGATTATTAAAGCTAATAGGAAGTAAAGTGAACTTGCATTTACATCTTCAAATAAAATTCTTTGGTCAGTGAAATATATTCTGAAGTGAACTTTCCATGTTTCTCTCCTTCTATATAAAGGTTATCTTCAGTACATGATACTTCTTGTCGGCCGAAAGCTAGCAATACGCGTCGATAAGGTTTTCCGGGCTTGGTGAAAACGTGTAGGCAACGATATGGATAAAGCTGGTATTTCCAAGCCGTATCAATAACTGTTTTTTCAACTTCCGAGGGAATGATAACACTTATGATCCCCTGTTCTGATAATAAATGAGTGGAATGTCCGAAGAGTAATTCATAATTCAATTCATTTGTGTGTCGTGCCATACAACGCTGATTATCCGGACATTTCAAGGCATCGACAAAATAAGGAGGATTTGAAACAATGAGATCAAATTTGTTTTCGGCGTGATAATCGCGGAAATCACTGCATATAACTTCCATTCGGTCACTCCAAGGAGAAGACTGGATATTTTCTTTAGCTTGGGCAGCTGCAGCCGGGTCTATCTCAATGGAAGTAATGGAAGCCCAGGGATTCCGCTGTGCCAGCTGTAAGGATATTAGTCCGCTTCCTGCTCCTACATCAAGAATGTATTTGGCGTTTTGTACAGGAGCCCACGCTCCTAACAATACTCCATCTGTGCCTACTTTCATGGCACATTTGTCGTGTCGGACGGTAAATTGTTTGAACTGGAAATAAGGGTTTGACATATTTGTTTTTGTTAATCGCGCTCAAAAATAATCAAAGCCAATAAAATAGCGGCAATTTTGGCATCGTTTTTGTCTTTTTAAAGAAAGGAACGCCTATTTAATAAGAAGAAATAGCTAACTTTGCGGTGCCTTATTGGCCTGCCAATATGACATAAACTAAAAAGAATGAGATGAAGAAAAGAAATTACTTTAGTGATATCGAAGATAGAAATGAGAACTCTTTTTCTGTAATTGCTGATTTTGAGGGGAATGAAGAACAGTTGATGGATGTTGAGGTTGATGAAATTCTGCCGGTATTACCCCTTCGGAACATGGTTTTGTTTCCGGGTGTATTTATGCCGGTATCTGTGGGAAGAAAGTCTTCCCTGAAATTAGTGCGTGAAGCGGAAAAGAAAGGAACGTACATTGCTGTGGTGTGTCAGAAAGTAGCTGATACGGAAGCGCCTTTGTATGATGATTTACACACTATTGGCACAGTTGCCAAGATTGTTCGTGTATTGGAAATGCCGGATCAGACAACTACCGTTATCTTGCAAGGTTCCAAACGTATCGAGCTAAAGGAAATAACAGAAACTACTCCATATTTGAAAGGACGTATCAATACTCTAAACGAGGAAATTCCTGCTAAGGACGATAAAGAGTTTCAGGCGTTGGTAGAAGCCTGTAAGGACTTAACCGTACGCTATATCAAGTCTTCGGATATGTTTCCTCAGGATTCTGCATTTGCAATCAAGAACATTAGTAATCCGATGTTTTTAGTGGATTTTATTTGCACTAACCTTCCGTTGAAGAAGGATGAAAAGATAGAGTTGCTTCGTATTGATGCATTACGAGCCCGTACGTATCGCCTACTCGAGATTTTGAATCGTGAGGTTCAGCTTGCCGAAATCAAGGAATCTATTCAGATGCGTGCCCGCGAGGACATTGACCAGCAACAACGTGAATATTTCTTGCAACAACAGATTAAAACTATTCAGGATGAGCTGGGTGGTGGAAATCAGGAGCAGGAAATAGAGGAAATGCGGAAAAAAGCGGAAACCATAAAATGGAATGAAGAGGTAAAAAGCACATTCCTGAAAGAAGTGGATAAGCTGGAGCGTATGCATACGCAGTCGCCTGATTACAGCGTACAGTTGAACTACCTGCAAACCATGATGAGTCTGCCATGGGGTGTTTATACAACGGATAATCTGAGTCTGACTAATGCCGAGAAAACGTTGAACAAGGATCACTACGGCTTGGAAAAAGTAAAAGAACGTATTTTGGAACATCTTGCCGTATTGAAGCTGAAGGGAGACATGAAGTCACCTATCATCTGTTTGTACGGTCCTCCGGGAGTGGGAAAAACCTCACTAGGACGCTCCATTGCTGCTGCGTTGAAGCGGAAGTACATCCGCATGTCATTGGGTGGTGTACACGATGAAGCCGAAATACGCGGACATCGTAAGACTTACATTGGAGCGATGCCGGGCCGCATTATTAAGAGCTTGATTAAGGCCGGTTCTTCCAATCCTGTTTTCATATTGGATGAGATAGACAAAGTGAGTTCCGATCGTCAGGGAGATCCTTCTTCCGCCTTGCTTGAGGTGCTTGATCCGGAACAAAACACCACGTTTCACGATAATTTTTTGGATGTGGACTATGACTTGTCAAAAGTGATGTTCATAGCTACCGCCAATAATCTGAATACGATTCCCGGACCGTTGCTTGACCGCATGGAGCTGATTGAAGTAAGCGGTTATATCACTGAAGAGAAAGTTGAGATTGCCCGCCGTCATTTGGTTCCGAAAGAACTGGAAGCGAACGGTATGAAGAAAAACGACATCAAGCTCCCTAAGAATACATTGGAAGCGATTATCGAGTCTTATACTCGCGAAAGCGGAGTGCGTGAATTAGAAAAGAAGATTGGAAAGATCCTTCGCAAGTCTGCCCGCCAATATGCTACGGACGGTTATTTTGCAAAGACAGAGATCAAGCCGGGTGATTTATATGAATTCCTGGGTGCTCCGGAATATACGCGTGATAAGTATCAGGGTAATGAATATGCCGGTGTGGTTACAGGGTTGGCATGGACAGCTGTCGGTGGTGAGATTCTTTTTGTTGAAACGAGTCTCAGTCGTGGCAAGGGTGGTCGTCTGACGTTGACCGGAAATCTGGGCGATGTCATGAAAGAGTCGGCTATGCTGGCATTGGAGTATATCAAAGCGCATGCTTCGCTGCTAAATCTTGATGAAGAGATTTTTGATAACTGGAATATCCACATTCATGTTCCTGAAGGAGCCATTCCAAAAGACGGTCCGTCGGCAGGTATAACAATGGCCACATCATTGGCATCTGCGCTTACGCAAAGGAAGGTGAAAGCCAATCTTGCGATGACAGGCGAAATCACACTCCGCGGAAAGGTGCTTCCTGTCGGTGGTATCAAAGAAAAGATTTTGGCTGCCAAACGTGCCGGTATCAAAGAAATCATCCTGAGCGATGAGAATCGTAAGAATATTGAAGAGATACAGGAACTTTATTTGAAAGGACTGACTTTCCACTATGTAAAAGATATAAAAGAAGTGTTTGCCATTGCGCTGACCGATGAAAAAGTTGCTGATGCCATTGACTTGTCCGTAAAAAAAGAAAAGATAGAAAAGAAAGAAGAATGACATTTGAATTACAGTATACAGACAGCAAGACAAATGCACGTGCAGGATTGATAACGACTGATCATGGGCAGATTGAAACGCCTATCTTTATGCCGGTAGGTACGTTGGGAACCGTCAAAGGAGTGCATTTGACAGAGCTGAAAGAGGATATAAAGGCGCAAATTATATTGGGAAACACCTATCATCTTTATTTGCGTCCGGGATTGGATGTGATTGAAAAAGCCGGCGGACTGCATAAGTTCAATGGCTTCGACCGTCCGATGCTGACCGATAGCGGCGGCTTTCAGGTTTTTTCGTTGTCGGGTATTCGAAAACTGCGTGAAGAAGGCGCAGAGTTTCGTTCGCATATCGACGGAAGTAAGCATATCTTTACCCCGGAAAAAGTGATGGACATTGAACGTACTATCGGAGCAGATATAATGATGGCATTTGACGAATGTACTCCGGGGGATGCAGAATATGCTTATGCTAAAAAATCCATGGAGATGACACACCGCTGGCTGGACCGTTGTATCAAGAGGTTTAATGAGACTGACCCTAAATATGGTTATCATCAGGCGCTCTTCCCTATCGTGCAAGGCTGTGTTTATCCGGATCTGCGTAAGCGCTCGGCTGAATTCATAGCTTCTAAAGGAGCTGAAGGCAATGCAATCGGCGGTTTGGCTGTGGGTGAGCCTACGGAAAAGATGTATGAAATGATAGAGTTGGTAAATGAAATACTTCCGAAGGAAAAGCCCCGTTATCTGATGGGTGTAGGTACGCCTGTGAATATCCTTGAAGGCATTGAGCGTGGGGTCGATATGTTCGACTGTGTGATGCCTACCCGCAACGGACGTAACGGTATGTTATTTACCAAAGACGGCATCATTAATATGCGTAATAAGAAATGGGAGACCGACTTCTCTCCTATTGAGGCTGATGGTGCATCTTACGTGGATACATTATATAGCAAGGCCTATCTGCGCCATTTGTTCCATGCACAGGAGTTGCTGGCCATGCAGATTGCTTCCATTCATAATCTGGCGTTTTACCTTTGGCTTGTTGGTGAAGCCCGTAAACATATTATTGCCGGTGATTTCTCTACATGGAAGCCGATGATGGTACAACGTGTATCGACAAGATTATGAGAAAGATTGACTGGAAGATACTGAAAGATATAAAACTGCCTATCGGGAAAAACAAATACCTTAAGCGGTTGGATTGGTACATCATCAAGAAGTTCCTGGGGACATATGTGTTTGCCATAGCCTTGATTATTTCTATCGCCGTAGTATTCGACTTTAATGAGAAGATGGACCGTTTCATGTCTCATGAAGCTCCATGGGAAGCCATTATTTTCGATTACTATATGAACTTTATTCCCTACTTTGCCAATCTGTTCAGCCCATTGTTTGTCTTTATCGCAGTAATCTTTTTCACTTCCAAGCTGGCGGAGAATTCGGAAATTATCGCAATGTTCTCTACGGGAATGAGTTTTAAGCGCATGTTGCGTCCTTATATGGTATCGGCAGCTATTATCGCGGTGACTACGTTCTGTCTCGGTTCGTATGTCATTCCCAAAGGTAGTGTGACGCGTCTTAATTTTGAGGATAAATACTATAAACCCCGTAAATCTACCACAGCTCGTAATATTCAATTGGAAGTTGATTCGGGAGTAATTGCCTATATTGAGCGTTTTGAAGATTATAGCAAGACGGGTTATCGTTTTTCGCTGGATAAATTCAAAGATAAACAGTTGGTGTCGCACCTTACTGCACGTAGTATAACCTATGATACGGCGACCGTACATAAATGGACGGTGAAGGACTATATGATTCGTGAGATGGACGGCATGCGTGAGAGTATTGTCAAAGGAGAAAAAATGGACACTATCCTTTTCATGGAGCCTGCCGACTTCCTTATCATGAAGAACCAGCAGGAGATGCTAACCAGTCCTCAGTTGAGCGAATACATAAACAGGCAGCGGCAGCGTGGCTTTGCCAATATCAAAGAGTTTGAGATTGAATATCATAAACGTATTGCCATGTCTTTCGCTTCGTTTATTCTGACGCTGATTGGCGTGTCGCTTTCTTCGAAAAAGACGAAAGGCGGTATGGGATTGCATTTAGGTATAGGTTTGGGATTAAGTTTCTCGTACATTTTGTTCCAAACGATTGCTTCTACGTTTGCAGTGAATGGCAATGTACCTCCTTTCATCGCAGTGTGGATACCGAATTTGCTTTATGCTTTCATTGCATTCTATCTGTATAAGAAAGCGCCGAAATAAGTAAAACTGTTCAAGGGCGTTTACCGAAACAAACCGGAAACCTCTAAAAAGTAAGAAGCCGTCCCGTTCTTGTGTTTCCACAAGTGCGGGACGGCTTTTTTGTTGTATTCATTTCCTCTTTTGTTTTGTTCTTCTTTCCTACAAGCAAAGAGCTTGTTGTCGGAAGCCCCCACTTTCTTCTTACAGGTTCTTTAAACACTCCATCACAGTGTGTATCGGAGTTGTTTAATTCAAGTAAGCTGAAAGCTCTGCAGCAGAGATGTTTTTGGCAATAATCACACCATTTTCATCTAATAAATAGTTAGTAAATCCTCGGCCTAAACGATATTTCTTAAATAAACCGGAGGACTCGCCTTTAGTTTCCACGAAACAAGTGGGCGTAACTATTTGGTCCTTACGAACAGTTTCCTTAAAAATAGACTGATACTCATCGAATGAGACGGAAACCATTTCCACATTATCATTGCGGGAAGCGGAACGAAGCACATTGCTCAAACTTGCGTTTTGCATCCGGGAGTGCGCGTCATAACTTGCCCAAAAGCTAAGCAACACGTATTTTCCTTTCATGTCTGAAAGTTCTGCTAACGGTTGCCCGGCAGACATAGATTGGATTTTAAAGTCCGGGGCTATGTCACCCACATTCAAACCGCCGGTCGGTTTGTCTTTTTCTACAAAAGAAGTCAAGGAACCAATTAGTAATACAACAAAAATCCATTTTACATATTTCATGTAACACGATTTTGGTTAATACTATCCGGGACTGTCCTTTTTGGCAGTGATTTCTTCCCGGAACGTCATCTTCTCAGGCTTTGCAATGAGAGGAATTCATTGATACTCAAAGCCTTTAATTCTGAAATCGGGTGCAAAGGTAAGTAATTCTTAAAGTAACTTCCAAATAAACAAACAAATTTCTCACTTTTTTGGCGTACTTTTTTATGTTATTTAGCATAAAAGGCAAGAATTTTCCTTACTTTTGTGGCTTGTTATCCTATTAATAGACAACTTATGCAACCATTAAGTACAGAACTTATTCTTATCCGCGTAACAGGTGAAGACCGTCCGGGACTGACAGCTTCGGTTACCGAAATTCTTGCCAAGTATGATGCGACTATCCTCGACATCGGACAGGCTGACATCCATAACACCTTGTCGCTGGGTATTCTATGCAAAACAGAGGAACAACATTCCGGTTTTATAATGAAGGAGCTGCTTTTCAAGGCATCCTCCTTAGGTGTTACTATCCGCTTCTACCCTATTACAGCGAAAGAATATGAAAATTGGGTGGGCATGCAGGGTAAGAACCGTTACATTCTCACCTTGCTTGGACGCAAGTTGTCTGCTCGTCAGATTTCTGCAGTTACCCGTATTTTGGCGGAACAAGGAATGAACATCGATGCCATTAAGCGACTTACGGGGCGTATCCCGCTGGACGAATGTGATACAAAGACGCGTGCTTGCATTGAGTTCTCGGTGCGGGGTACTCCCAAAGACCGTATTGCCATGCAAGAAGAACTGATGCGTTTGGCGAGTGAACTGGAAATGGACTTTTCTTTCCAGTTGGATAATATGTACCGCCGCATGCGCCGTCTGATTTGTTTTGATATGGATTCTACGCTGATAGAGACCGAGGTTATCGACGAATTGGCACTGCGTGCAGGGGTCGGTGAACAGGTGAAGGCCATTACGGAACGCGCCATGCGGGGGGAAATAGACTTTACGGAAAGCTTCCGCGAACGGGTGGCATTGTTGAAAGGGCTGGATGAGTCTGTCATGCAGGAGATTGCCGAAAAGTTGCCCATTACGGAAGGAGTCGATCGCTTGATGTATGTTTTGAAGAAATATGGTTATAAGATTGCCATTCTCTCAGGCGGTTTCACTTATTTCGGACACTATCTCCAGCAGAAATACGGCATCGATTACGTTTATGCCAATGAATTGGAAATAGAGAATGGAAAACTGACCGGACGTTATCTTGGCGATGTGGTTGACGGTAAGCGCAAAGCGGAGCTGCTGCGCCTGATTGCTCAAGTTGAGAAAGTGGATATAGCTCAGACCATTGCAGTGGGCGACGGAGCCAATGATTTGCCAATGCTGGGCATAGCCGGACTGGGTATTGCTTTTCATGCCAAACCTAAAGTCGTTGCAAATGCCAAGCAATCCATTAACACTATCGGTTTGGACGGAGTGCTTTACTTTCTGGGATTCAAAGATTCTTATATAGATATCCCTCGATAAAATATAAGTTCCTATAATAAGTTCATAAGCTCCTGCGGTAATTAATTATCATAGGAGCTTATTTTTTAAGCGAGCTTATTTTGTTCTGCTTTCGGTTTGCATTATCTTTGTCGGCAAATAAAAGAAATTCATGAAGTTTTCTGAACTAAAATTAAATGACAATGTGCTTGAAGCACTGGATGCGATGCGTTTTGACGAGTGCACCCCCATACAAGAACAATCAATACCTGTAATACTCGAAGGCCGGGATTTGATAGCTGTTGCACAAACCGGAACCGGAAAAACTGCGGCGTACCTGCTGCCGGTGCTGAACAAACTTTCAGAGGGCGGGCATCCCGAAGATTCCATCAACTGCATAGTAATGGCTCCCACGAGGGAACTGGCGCAACAGATAGACCAGCAGATGGAGGGTTTCTCCTATTTCATGCCGGTTAGCAGTGTGGCAGTGTATGGTGGTAACGACGGAGTGCTTTTCGAGCAGCAAAAGAGAGGATTGACTCTGGGTGCAGACGTTGTAATAGCCACTCCCGGGCGTTTGATAGCGCATCTTAGTTTGGGATATGTGGATCTGTCCCGCGTCTCCTACTTCATTTTGGACGAAGCAGACCGTATGTTGGATATGGGGTTCTATGATGACATTATGCAGATTGTGAAATTCTTGCCTAAAGAGCGTCAGACCATTATGTTCTCGGCCACAATGCCTGCCAAAATACAGCAGTTGGCTAAGAGTATTCTAAACAATCCGGCAGAAGTGAAGCTTGCGGTTTCCAAACCTGCTGAAAAGATAGTGCAAGCTGCTTATGTCTGCTATGAAAATCAGAAGTTGGGTATTATCCGCAGTCTTTTTGCCGAGCAGACTCCCGAGCGTGTCATCATCTTCGCATCCTCCAAGTTGAAGGTGAAAGAGGTGACCAAGGCATTGAAGCAGATGAAGCTGAATGTTGGAGAGATGCATTCGGATCTTGAGCAGGCACAGCGTGAAGAAGTGATGTACGAGTTTAAGGCGGGACGAATCAATATCCTGGTAGCTACCGATATTGTGGCGCGTGGCATTGATATAGATGATATTCGTTTGGTAATCAATTATGATGTGCCGCATGACAGTGAAGATTACGTGCACCGCATCGGGCGTACGGCACGTGCCAATAATGACGGTGTCGCCCTTACCTTTGTCAACGAAAAAGAGCAGACTAATTTCAAGGGCATAGAGAACTTCCTTGAAAAAGAAATCTATAAAATACCCGTACCGGAAGAGTTGGGTGAAGCTCCAGAGTACAAGCCGCGCTCTAACGACGGGCGTAAACGCAGCTACAAAGGCGGCGGACGCCGTAATGCAGGAAGCGGTAAAGGTGGTAACCGGAATAATAGCAGACGAAGAGAAGGCAGGCCATCCTCCGGAACAAAGAAACAAGAATAGTTAAAGCGGAATTTATTCCGCTTTTTTTATGCTCATCTGATTATCAAATCCGATTGTTATATTTGCCAAACTGTATACGGAACTTTCCGGTACGCATAGAGTTGCCTGATATTGGTAGCCTTTATTGTTCACTCCCATAAAATTCATATCGGCAAGGATCATTTGGTTCAGAGTCTCTGTTGGGAAGATACCGGCAAACATTTTCTTGGTGATGTCTTTGCCGTACAACATTTGCCTGCCCTCATATACGCAGATATGTATAACGTTGTCGTAATAGACGTTGTCCACACTGATTCCATCTTCCGAATAGGACGTGCGGATAACTTTCATCTTTGAGGGGTTGATATAGACATACCCCCGGTAGCGTATGCCTTTATACATCACTACGCTATCCTTCTTCATAACTTCCGTAATGGGGATCACCTCCACTTCCTTATTCTCAAAGGCAAGTATGTCTTCGGGGCTTTCCGACTTGTGCAACTTTACAATTTCATCCGCCAGGGAATGGAACCAGAAACTGTATTCCGTCTGCCTGTCAATCTTGTAGGCTGCGGTATTGTTGCCGTACACATACATTGTATCTCGTATAATCTTGAATGATACGGGGATATTTTGAGGGTCGGTATAATATATGGTATCTCCTTCTATGCGCATTAAAGGCAATTCCGTTTCATCTTCTATCCAGATGCCCTGGAGCAGAGACTTGGCCCTGAGGTCTTCTTCACCGGCTTTTGATTCTTGGCTATTACCACATGCCACCAATGCTATGGCGCAACATAACTCAATTATGAGTCTTTTCATTTTCATCTCCTTCCTTTTATTTACCTATGCAGTGGTAGGTAAATCCAAGTTCTTCTATTTCTTTCTTTTCATAGATGTTACGGCCGTCCAGCAGAACCGGAGTTCTCATAGCCTTTTTGATAACTGCCCATGACGGCAAGCGGAATTCTTTCCATTCCGTCACCAGCATCAAAGCATCCGCATCAAGTGCGGCATCGTACATGTCGGTGGCATAGTAGACACTGTCACCTATCCTACGGCGACATTCCTTCATGGCGGCAGGGTCGTATACGCGCACTTTACAGCCGATGTTCAGCAGCTTGTTTATCAGAATTAGAGAAGGAGCCTCACGCATGTCGTCCGTTTCCGGTTTGAAGGCCAGTCCCCACAAGGCTATTGTCTTGTTGTGTAAATCACTGCAGAAGTGCCGTTGCAGCTTTTCGAACAAGATGCTTTTCTGTTGTTCATTGACTTCTTCCACCGCCTGAAGCACACGCATCTGATAACCGTTCTGTTCCGCAGTCTTAATCAGCGCCTTTACGTCCTTTGGAAAGCATGAGCCGCCATATCCGATTCCGGGATAGAGGAATTTGCGGCCGATGCGGGTATCGGAGCCTATGCCGCTACGCACCATATTGACATCGGCTCCCACCAGTTCGCACAGGTTGGCTATGTCGTTCATGAAGCTGATGCGGGTGGCAAGCATGGAATTGGCGGCATACTTTGTCATTTCGGCGGAAGGAATATCCATGAAAATGACGCGGAAATTGTTCAGCAAGAATGGTTTGTAGAGCTTGCTCATCAGTTCCTTTGCACGTTCGGATTCCACACCCACCACAACTCGGTCGGGACTCATGAAGTCTGCTACGGCATTCCCTTCTTTCAGGAACTCAGGGTTGGAGGCAACATCGAATTCTATCTGTATTCCCCGTTTGTCCAGTTCTTCCTGAATTGCTGTGCGCACTTTCTTGGCAGTACCCACCGGAACGGTGCTCTTGGTTACTACCAGAACGTATTTCTTCATGTTGCGCCCGATGGTACGTGCCACTTCGAGCACATAACTCAGATCTGCACTGCCGTCTTCGTCGGGTGGAGTTCCCACAGCGCTGAATATGACGTCCGCTTCGTCCAGACAACTTTCCAAAGAAGTGGTGAATTGCAAACGTCCCGCCTTTGTATTCCGATGCACCATATCTTCCAATCCGTTCTCATAGATTGGAATAACCCCCTGGTTCAGTGCTTCTATCTTTTCACTGTTTGTATCAACGCAGATGACGTTGACACCGATTTCCGCAAAACAAGTACCGGTTACCAAACCGACATATCCTGTACCGACGATGGCTATTTTCATATCCTATTCAAAATATTCCGCATCTTTGAATGATACGGCATGTCCGTCTTTTTCCGACAATAAGAGTTGTGACTCCGCAACCGGCCAGTCAATGCCTACGGTCTCGTCATTGAAGCGGATGGATGCTTCTGCCTGAGGGGCATAGCCGTTATCCACTTTATAAGTGAAGATTGCTTCTTCGCTCAAAACCAAAAAGCCATGGGCAAAGCCGCGGGGGATGAAGAACTGCCGTTTGTTCTCTTCGCTTAACTCTACGCTGACGTACTTGCCGAATGTAGGGGAAGACTGGCGCAAGTCGACTGCAACGTCCAGCACCTTACCTTTTATGACACGTACTAATTTAGCCTGGCTATATTCGCCTTTTTGGTAATGCAGTCCGCGCAGTACGCCGAAAGACGATTTCGATTCGTTGTCCTGCACAAAATGCACATTACCGATGTTGGCACGAAATTCTCCTTCTTTAAATGCTTCCATGAAGTAGCCGCGTGCGTCATTGAACACTTTCGGTTCGATGATCCATACGCCCTCAATTTCTGTTTGTATGTAGTTCATTGCTTTAGAATGATTTATGTATCTTTAATTGAAAACCGAAATTATCTCCGTAGATCTCTCCCATGTCCAGTGCGAGAGATGCATTGAAGTTCCACCCTTTCCATCTTTCGGGAGAATAAGAGAACGAAGCGTATGCTGAAAAGTTCTCCATAATGTCCAGTGTAGGAGCGCCGGGAGTTCCCCATGTCCTGTTGTGGCTCATTTTGGCGATATAGCTCCACTCCGGACTTATCTGTCCGCCCCAACCGACGTGCAGCGCTTTTACGCGGTTGTATTTGAAAGTCATGTTGCCGTCCTCATTGTAAATGGGCGAAGCAATCAACGGGTTGGCTATCATCATGCCCCAATGCGCCCAGCCGGGATAAAGGCCGTTGTTGTAATAGTTGTCGGAACCTCCGGTCTTGTGTACAGGTCCTTCCTCCGGTTCGTGCAAGCCATGCAGCGGACCGCTCATGTTGGTTGTCTGTAAAAACTCAAGGACAACGGCGTTGATAGGATTGAAGTTGTTGAAACTCATTTCGAGTCCCCATAAACCGTCCCAACCGTTTTGTTTGCCCATGGCAGAGAAGTCGTCAAAGTGATTGCACAGATATGCGCTGATTGAGAATTTGTCCGCGCGGTGAGTCAGTCTGATTTGTTCGCTTCCCAGGAAGTTGCCTTGATAGAATTGGCTGTCGTTCATGGGTTTGTCCTCACCTCCGGCACCGGGGATAAATACTCTGAAATAATCTTTCAGTGTATTGCCTAAATCCGTTGTGCTGCCGTCGGCACCGATCATGTGTCCGCCGAATTGCGTGTCAAGTGTCATGCCGATGTCAAACTGCCATTTCCCGTTGGGCACTCCCACCCGGACAAATCCTTCTTTGTGGTGGTACTTAATGTCTTTTGTATACCAATAGCCCGCTCCCACTTTGCGTTCCTGATATTTGTTGTCGGTGAACCAGCCATAAGAAATCTCACCTTTTATGGCAAGTCGCGGAAGTATGTAAAGGTATTCGGGGATACCTACCATTATTTGGGGAATGGGTCTCGCATTGCCCGACCATGTCATATCGCCGCTGCTTAAGGCATTGTTCAGCAATGGAGCGCCTTTTTCGCGGCTTCCGGCAAACAGCCCCAGCCATTTGTAACGTACATCTATGTATGCTTGCTGGATAAAGATGTCCTTGTCGCCCTTGAAGTTCATTCCGGCAGCCGCTACCATGTCCAGCTTTTCTTCAAACTTCCACTTGCCCAGTTTGTGCTTGTAGCCTACCCCGCCCCGCACATAAGTATTGTCATAAATAGATCCCAACCCCTGCTGGTTGCTCACTTGCCACAAGGGGGTGTTGTCTCCCGTATGTACGGTAGCTCCGTATTCTACAAAAGGGGAAACCTGCGCGGTTGCTATACCATTTCCTGCAAAAATGAAAGCCAATAAACAGATAGGGATACGCATGATGTCGGATAGTCTATATCTGGTTAAGTGCTGACAGTAATCTGTGTTCATTTCAAATAATATAATATAGTTTATAGTCTTGATTAAAAGAGACGTGTAAAACGCTGCAAAAGTAAGAAAAAAAACTAATATATCAGTCATGGACAATAAAGGAGTTTCCAAAGTCCGGCGTGTTTATAAGTTGTTAATAAGAAAAACACCTCGAAAGTGGCGTATTTCCGATAAAACCGCTACTTTTGTAGCATGATTGAATTAGCACAGCATATAGAAGTATTGTTATTGGAGAATGATTGTGTCATTGTTCCGGGTTTGGGCGGATTTGTCGCCCACTACGCTCCGGCAATGAGAGTGGCGGAAGAGAATACGTTTTTGCCCCCTACCCGTACCATCGGTTTCAATCCGCAGTTGAAGATGAACGACGGGCTGCTGGTGCAATCTTATATGGCTGTATATGGCACTGACTTTTCCGATGCCACTAAGATTGTGGACAAAACGGTAAAAGAATTATTGTCCCTTCTCCATGAAGACGGGAAAGCGGATTTGCCCAATGTGGGTGAATTGCGTTATTCCATTCATGACACTTACGACTTCGTTCCTTACAACAATAAGATTACCACTCCACATCTGTATGGACTGGACTGTTTTGAGATGCAGGAACTGACAGTCTTGCGCAAGCCTTATGACAACAAGGCTGTTCCTTTCACACCTGCTGTGCGGAAAGAGAAGAAACGTGCGTATAGGATTGGCATCAACCCTTCTTATCTGACTAATGCGGCCGCTATGATAGCCATTGTGGCTCTGTTCTTTTTCTTTTCTACACCCATAGAGAATACCGAAGTGGTGGAAGCCAACTATGCCCGGTTGCTTCCCGGCGACTTGTTCGAACAGATCGAGAAACAGTCTTTGGCCATCACTCCGATTGTTGTCCGTCAGCAACCCCGTGCCAAGAAAGCAAGAGCTTCTCAGGCCAATCTGTCGCAGACGGCAAACAAAAAGACTGTGGCTCCTGTTGCTGTGAAAGAAGTGAAAGTCCGCCAGCAGCCTGTTGCGGTTCCTGCCAGCCGCCCTGAAACGGAGACAGCACCCACTGTTTCTGCCCCTCAACCGGCAAATATGCCTTATCATATCATCGTTGCCAGTGTAGGCACCGAAAAAGATGCCAACGCTATGGCGCAACAGTTGGTTGCCAAAGGATATGCAGGCGCCAAAGCGATTATAGGCGACGGCAAGATGCGTGTCAGCATCCAGTCATGTGCCACAGAGAAAGAAGCATATCGCGCTTTAAATCAAATCCGTCTGGATGAAACATACCAAAGTGCTTGGGTGCTAAAGAAATGACTTTCTCCGTAGTGAATTATTAATTACCAAATTATTCCCGTCAATCCAATGAAACGTATCCGTTGCCCCAAATGTGAGAACTATCTGACTTTCGATGAAACAAAATACACAGAAGGCCAGTCTTTGGTGTTTGTCTGCGAGAACTGCAAGAAACAATTCAGCATCCGCTTGGGTAAGACAAAGATGAAAGTACCGCAGAAAGAGGAGCGCTTGGATGAAACAGAATACAAAGAAGCCTTCGGAAGCATTACGGTGATCGAGAATGTTTTCGGGTTCAAGCAGGTACTGCCGTTGCAGGAGGGAGATAATAAGATTGGGCGTCGGTGTGTGGGAACCGTTATCAACGTTCCGATAGAGACCTCGGACATGAGTATGGACCGCAACCACTGCGTCATCAACGTGAAGCGCAACAAGCAGGGAAAACTTGTTTATATGCTGCGTGACGCTCCGAGCCTGACGGGCACTTTCCTTAACAATGAAATTTTAGGCGATAAGGATCGCGTCCGCATTGAAGACGGAGCGATTGTGACTATCGGCGCTACCACGTTCATCCTTCGGGCGGCAGAGTAGCAGAGGGAAAATTCATTTGCATATTTACATCGCGCACTTCACTATTTGTCAGATACATACGTGTACCGGAAAGTTTCCTTGTTTGGTACGGCTTGTACCTCAGCTTGGTATTGTCTGTACCTCACCATGGTACGACGTGTACCATAGTAAGGTATAGACCGTACCAACGGGTGGAATTTCCTGTACCAACCGTTGGCCGTCAAACTCCCCCTGGCTGATTTCAGTTGAAACCTTTGCCGGGGTTCCTGCCGAAACGTTTACCACTCGTACTCTTCGGTATACCGATCGAATACAATCTCCTCATTCCAACCATGCTTTTTGCATACTTGGCGGATACATTCCTGTTGTTTCGGAGTGAGTCCCAACTTCTGATTGCGATACCGGTAATAGGGAGAATGTCTGAAGATAGCTTCCAAATTGAGGTGGATGGCGTGAGAAATGCGTGCAGGCATATTGTCGTAAAGGTTTTTGAAGCCCCATGCCACCCGTACCTTTTTGTTTGTGCGGAAATGAGGGCACTCCTTTCCTGCAGCGGGATAACAAAGGGGATTGATGACGGATAATCGGGCGTTTTGCGCTGTGTTGTATTGTGTCATACTATGCCGGAGGCAGCTTTCGGCTTTGGAGCATTGGGCGTTGAAGCACAATGTGTATTGAGCTGCCCGGTTGTTTAGTTCGGAGTTATTTTCCATTCGTTGTTCGAATTTTAGTGAATATGTTTTATCCTGTAAAGGTACGTGAAAAAATCCGGTTGACATCATATAGCGGCCATTATATTGACGGGGCGGGTGTATAAAAAAAGAACAGGGCAAAGCCGAAGCCTTGCCCTGTTCCTGTTATTATGCGGATTCTTGTTTAGAGAATACCTTTCACTGTTTCCAGCATACCTTTTGCCTGAATAGAGTTCAGGAAATCGGTAACCATATCCGTCAATCCCGGAATGGTATTCAGGTCGCCATGCTCACCCCAGATAAGGTCTTTGGCAGCCAATACGCCTTCTGCAACCTTGCGGGTGTCGCCTGTTGCCCACAGGTCTTTCAGCAGTTGCATGATTTCGGGAGCATCGTTCGGAATGATTTTCGCACCGTCGGCACGCACGCCGCCTTTGTAGTATGTAATGATAGCGGCAAGACCCAGCACCAATCCCTTCGGAAGTTCGCCTTTGCGTTCCAAGTAGGTTTTCAGGCCCGGCAGGTCGCGAGTTTGATATTTCGGGAAAGAGTTCAACATGATGCTGGTCACCTGATGCTCTACATAGGGATTGTCGAAACGCTCCAGTACGTCAGCAGCGAATTTCTTCAACTCGTCGATAGGCAGGTTCAGCGTCTGCATCAGTTCATCGAACTGCACTTTGCGGACATACTTGCCGATGACCGGATGATTGCAGGCATCACGCACAATGTTTACGCCGCTGAGATAGGCCACCGGAGAAAGTACGGTGTGAGGACCGTTCAGCAAGGTTACCTTTCTTTCATGGTAAGGAGCTTCGGACTTCACGAAGAGCACGTTCAATCCGGCTTTGTTTGCAGGGAACTCCTCTGCCAGCTGGCGGAGAGAGAGGTTCTCGGCAGCTTCGATAACCCACAAATGGAAGATTTCGGCTTGCACAACCAGGTTGTCGGCATAACAGATTTTTTTCTGAATCTGTGCAATTTCTTTACGCGGGAAGCCCGGAACGATGCGGTCCACCAAAGTAGCGCACACGTAGCAGTACTTCGTGAACCAGGTTTTGAACTTCTCATAATCTGCACCGAAATCTTCTTTCCACAATTCGATGTATTGGTAGATACATTCTTTCAGATGATGTCCGTTCAGGAAGATCAGTTCGCAAGGCATGATGATGAGACCTTTGCTCTTGTCGCCTTTGAAGGTTTTGAAACGACGATACAGCAATTGGGTCAGCTTGCCCGGATAGGAAGATGCGGGAGCATCGCTGAACTTGCAGTTCGGGTCGAAAGCAATGCCGGCTTCCGTTGTGTTGGAGATGACGAAACGTATTTCGGGCTGGTCGGCAAGCGCCATGAATGCAGCATTCTGTGAATATGGATTCAAAGCGCGGCTGATACAGTCGATGCGGGTCAGGCTATTGACGGCCTCCCCGTTTAAACGGCCTTGCAGATTGACATGGTAAAGACAATCCTGACCGTTCAGCCATTCTGCCATACCTCTTTCTATGGGCTGAACCACTACGACGCTACTGTTGAAGTCGGTCTTTTGATTCATGTTGTAAACAATCCAATCTACAAATGCGCGAAGGAAATTACCCTCGCCGAATTGGATGATTCGTTCGGGAGCAACGGATTTGGGAGCCGTCTGTTTGTTTAATGCTTTCATCTTAAAAATAATTTTAATTATAAATTATGGATTCCAATTTGAACTTATCACGTTTGGGGAATTATTCAAACTCGAAGTAAAAATCAATGTTTTCTTTCATCAGGATGTCGATAGGCATGTATTTTACGGCGGTAACCGGTTTCTTGAATACAATATGATTGCATAGAGCCTTGACGCCGCAATATCCTTGCAGTCCCGGCCGCTGTCCGATGAGGTAATTCACTTCACCGCTTTTTAGGTGTTCCACATTCTTTTGAAGCAAATCGTAGCCTACCAATGCGTCCAGCCTGTGTCCCTTTTTCTGCAAATAGTCTGCCACTTGATATACGCGGGAGTTGAATACGGCTCCCAATGCAGCCTTGGGGTGCTCGGCAAAGAAAGTGTCCAGTAACTTTTCATTGGAAGCGGTGTTTTCCTTGTGGAGCACGACGTCGTGTATAATCAAATCCTTGTGCTCAGCCACAAAATATTGCATGAAACCTTCCAGGCGGCGCTGCATCTGGACTTCAGCCGGACTGTTTTTTTGATTGTTCAAGAAAAGCACAATCTCCTGCCCCTCTTGATAACGGTTCATTAATATCTTGGCGGCGATATATCCGCTGATTTTGGAATCCTGACCGATATAACATAATGCGTGGGTCTGTTCCATGTTGAAGTCAATGAAAGCATATGGCACTTTTTTGCTTTCCAGATAGGATGTCAGTCGCAATGTCTCATCCTGAAAGTTCGGGGCAATCAATACAGCATCAACAGGTTCTGCCTGAAGCAATGCGCAGGCTTTTTCATAAGACGTTTTGTCCGCATGGTTGTAGAACACGTAATCTATCCCGACGTTGAACGGACGCAACTCTTGCGCTGCCCGCTCTATCCCCTGTGCTACGGAACTCCAGTAATCATGCTCTATATAATAAGGTATAATACATATTATATGGTAGCGCTTCTTGGCAGCCAGACCTATGGCAAACATGTTGGGGTGATAGTCTATTTCATCAAGAACCTTCTGAACCTTTTCTCTGCTCATACGCGACACATCTCCCCGGTTGTGGAGCACGCGGTCTACGGTTCCGGCGGATACGCCTGCCATACGCGCAATGTCTTTTATCGTATAATTCCTGCTTTCCATACTTTACCTGTGTTCCTAAGGCGCTAAAAGGTCTTACGTTCAAAACTTAAATATTATAAATATTTGCCGCAAAGATACGAATAATTTTGTTTCTCCAAGTAAAATTTCTACTTTTGTGTTCGATAACGGTTAATAAAAGCAAAAAGCCTTATCAAGCCTATTAGCTTTACAATCAATACTATATAGGTGTAATAATAAGAAAGTAATTTTTTTAGATACTTAAAACACAAGAAGATGAAAAACTTTATGGATGAGAACTTCCTGTTGCAGACAGAAACCGCGCAGAAGTTGTACCACGAACATGCGGCTAAAATGCCGATTATCGACTATCACTGTCACTTAATTCCACAAATGGTAGCAGACGATTATCAGTTCAAGTCATTGACGGAAATCTGGCTGGGAGGCGACCACTACAAATGGCGTGCTATGCGTACCAACGGCGTGGACGAACGCTACTGTACCGGCAAGGATACCACCGATTGGGAAAAGTTTGAAAAATGGGCGGAAACCGTACCATACACTTTCCGTAATCCTTTGTATCACTGGACGCATTTGGAACTGAAGACAGCATTCGGCATCGATAAAATCTTGAACCCTAAAACAGCGCGTGAAATTTATGACGAATGTAACGAGAAGCTGAAGCAGCCGGAATACTCGGCCCGCGGCATGATGCGCCGTTATCATGTGGAAGCGGTTTGCACTACGGACGATCCTGTTGATTCACTGGAATACCATATAAAGACTCGTGAGAGCGGCTTTGAAATCAAAATGCTTCCCACTTGGCGTCCCGACAAGGCTATGGCAGTGGAAGTTCCTGCCGATTTCCGCGCATACGTGGAGAAACTGGCGGAAGTGAGCGGTGTGGAAATCTCTACTTTTGACGATATGATTGCCGCTTTGCGCAAGCGCCACGATTTCTTTGCTGCTCAGGGATGCAAACTGTCCGATCATGGTATTGAGGAGTTCTATGCAGAGGATTATACGGATGCGGAAATTCAGGCGATCTTCAATAAGGTATATGGCGGCACTTCATTGACCAAGGAAGAAATCCTGAAGTTCAAGTCGGCTATGCTGATTGCCTTTGGTGAAATGGACTGGGAAAAGGGTTGGACGCAACAGTTCCACTATGGGGCTATCCGCAACAATAACAGCAAGATGTTCAAGTTGCTCGGTCCTGATACTGGTTTTGATTCTATCGGCGAATTCACTACTGCCAAGGCAATGGCCAAATTCCTCGACCGCTTGAACTCGGCAGGCAAGCTGACAAAGACTATTCTTTACAATCTGAACCCATGTGCCAATGAAGTAATCGCTACGATGCTGGGTAACTTCCAGGATGGAACAGTTCCCGGTAAGATTCAGTTCGGTTCAGGCTGGTGGTTCCTTGATCAGAAGGATGGTATGGAGAAGCAGATGAACGCGCTTTCAGTACTTGGTTTGCTGAGCCGTTTCGTAGGTATGCTGACTGACTCACGCTCTTTCCTCTCCTATCCGCGTCATGAATATTTCCGCCGTACATTGTGTAACCTTGTTGGCCGCGATGTAGAGAACGGAGAGATTCCTGCTGCCGAAATGGAACGCGTAAATCAGATGATTGAAGATATCAGCTATTACAACGCAAAGAAGTTCTTCCAGTTCTAAGAACAAAGACGATATAATTCAAATTAGCCCTTCCACACTTAAGCGATTCCACAATGGAGTGGTTTTGACAAGCGCGGAAGGGCTTTCTATTATAGGAGATACCCTATTATATCTTTGATATTTTTCAATTGAAGGAAATTGGGATGAGTTACGTTCCCTTCGTGGTTTTCGTATTGCCAGGTAATGTGATAAGGTATATGGGCAGCGTATCCTCCTAAATTCAGTATCGGTAATATGTCCGATTTTATGGAGTTTCCCAACATCAGGAAATTCTGCGGAGCACATCCCACCGTGTTGAGGAGCTTTTGGTAATCGGCCTCTTTTTTATCACTCATTATTTCAATGTGGCAGAAATATCTCACCAGTCCGGAGTCCATGACTTTCCTTTTTTGATCGAATAAGTCTCCTTTGGTAGCCAGTACCAGTTTGTATTTTCCTTGTAACTGGAGCAATACATCTTCCACCCCGCCCAGTAGTGTGACGGGCTTTTGCAAAAGTTCCTGTCCCAATCTGATAATTTCTTCTGCGCAATGCAGATTTTCCTTTCCACCGGTAATCCTACATGCAGTTTCAATCATGCTGAGCATCATGCTCTTCAGGCCATATCCATACATGTGCAGGTTTTTCATTTCTGTTTTAAACAGTTCCTGCGAAATGGCTGCCGGTGGCTGATATGTTTTCAGCAAATCACAGAATTTATGCTCAAACTCTTGAAAATAAAGCTCATTCTCCCAGAGAGTATCGTCTGCATCAAATGCTACAACCTCTATTTTATCTTTCATACTTTGCCTGTTTTACTGTTATTGAGTATCTTTGCTGCAAATATAAGTAATAAAAACATAATAATTAATCAGTAAAGGATGACTCAATCACCCCCAACTAACGCCAAAGGTTTTAGTAAAGCCTTCTGGGTAAGCAACACAGTAGAACTTTTTGAACGCATGGCATATTATGCCGTATTTATTGTTCTCACCATTTATTTGTCCAATATTTTAGGTTTTAACGATTTTGAAGCAAGCATGATTTCCGGTCTGTTTTCAGGCGGTCTTTATCTGCTTCCGATATTCACCGGGGCCTATGCCGATAAGATTGGTTTTCGCAAATCAATGATTATTGCATTCGCACTGTTATCGGCCGGTTATTTAGGTTTAGGTGTGCTGCCTACATTGCTGGAAGCAGCCGGACTGGTGGAATATGGTGAAGTGACCCGTTTCTCAGGGTTGGTTGATAGCAGTGAGCGTTGGATGATTGTTCCTGTCTTGTTTGTCATTATGCTTGGCGGTTCGTTCATCAAGTCCATTATATCGGCATCCGTTGCCAAAGAAACTACTGAAGCTACCCGCGCACGCGATTATTCTATCTTTTATATGATGGTGAATTTCGGCGCTTTCACCGGAAAGACCATTATTGATCCGTTGCGTAACGCTATCGGTGAGCAAGCATATATCTATATCAATTTCTTTTCTGCTACGATGACTATATTGGCACTGCTCTCTGTTATCCTCTTGTACAAATCGGCACATACGGCAGGCGAAGGTAAAAGCATGCGCGAAATAGGACAAGGTTTTCTGCGTATCATCACTAACTGGCGTTTGTTGATCCTTATCCTTATTGTAACCGGATTCTGGATGGTGCAGCAACAACTGTATGCCACAATGCCTAAGTATGTCATCCGTATGGCAGGCGAAACGGCTAAACCGGGCTGGATAGCCAATGTGAATCCTTTTGTTGTGGTTTGCTGTGTAAGTTTCATTACTAAATGGATGGCAAAGCGTACAGCCATTACTTCCATGAACATCGGCATGTTTCTGATTCCGGTTTCTGCATTGCTGATGGCATGTGGAAATCTGTTGGGCAATGATGTCATTTCGGGGATGAGCAATATCACATTGATGATGATACTCGGTATTGTTGTACAGGCTTTGGCGGAGTGCTTCATTTCTCCACGCTATCTGGAATATTTTTCTTTGCAGGCTCCCGAAGGAGAAGAAGGTATGTATCTTGGATTCAGCCATCTTCATTCTTTCTTGTCTTCCATCTTCGGATTTGGTATAGCGGGTGTGCTGCTGACTAAATATTGCCCTGATCCGGCCTTGTTTGCGAGCCGGGAAGCTTGGGAAGCAGCCAGTGTTAATGCACATTACATTTGGTATTATTTTGCAGGAATAGGATTAGTGGCTGCCGTAGCTCTGCTGATTTTTGCAAAAACCACCGAATTCATCGACAAAAAGAAGAAAGCATAATCTTATATATTGCATATTTTATGTATATTTGCCCCCCAATGCAAAGACAGGCTGCATTCGGCATAAATTAAGTGAGCTTAATTCTGCTCTTATTTGCACTGTCTTTGCCGTCACTTTTTTTTCAAGGTGACGGCCTTTTTGTAATTAAGGAGATTAGAATGAAAGTAAGATTTATAAGCCTTGCAAGTGGTAGCAGTGGCAATTGTTACTATATAGGCACAGAGAAATACGGAATACTCATTGACGCCGGTATTGCTGTTCGTACCATAAAAAAAGGATTAAAAGAAGCAGGTATCAACATGGAGATGATATGTGCAGTATTTGTCACCCATGATCATGCCGATCATATAAAAGCAGTAGGCGGACTGGGTGAGAAACTGAATATACCTATCTATACGACAGCCCGTATTCACGAAGGAATAAACAAGAGTTACTGTATGACGGAAAAGTTACATTCCTCCGTCCGTTATCTGGAGAAACAGCAACCTATGCAATTGGAAGACTTTCGTATTGAGTCTTTTGAAGTTCCTCATGACGGCACAGACAATGTGGGCTATTGTATAGAGATAGACGGTAAAGTCTTTTCTTTTCTCACAGACCTTGGCGAAATAACCCCTACTGCGGCGCAGTATATCTGTAAAGCAAACTACCTGATACTGGAAGCCAATTATGATGATGAAATGTTGCGTATGGGTTCTTATCCTCAGTATCTAAAGGAACGTATAACCAGCCGTACCGGACATATGAGTAATATTGATACCGCAGAATTTCTTGCCGAAAATATTACAGAACACTTGCAATATATATGGCTCTGCCATTTAAGTAAAGACAATAATCATCCGGAGTTGGCCTATAAAACTGTTGAATGGAAACTGAGGGAGAAAGGCATTATAGTGGGTAAAGATGTGCAACTCTGCGCTTTAAAGCGAACTACTCCCTCCGAACTATATGAGTTTGAGTAAAAAGATACCGATTTCATCGAAAAAAGTCTAAGGATTGTTTGCGAAATAAAATAAAAGGGCTACCTTTGCACCCGCAAACGAGAAATAAAAAATGCACTCTTAGCTCAGTTGGTAGAGCAACTGACTCTTAATCAGTGGGTCCAGGGTTCGAATCCCTGAGGGTGTACTCCAAAAAGGAACAACAAAAGTTGTTCCTTTTTTGTTATATATTCATGTTTTTTTATCTTTGTAGCTAATCAACTGACATTTATAAATTATAAAGATACACTATGGATAAAGGTATAAAACAAGTTGTGGTTCTTTTGGCACATCCCGACATCAAAAGTTCACAGGCCAACAAGGCATTAATGGATGCTATTAAAGAACTGGAAGAAGTGGCAGTGTACAATTTGTATGAAATGCGCCCTGAAGACGCTTTTAATGTAGACTCATGGAGTAAGATTATTTCTCAGGCTTCTGCCATTGTGTTTCAGTTCCCGTTGTATTGGATGTCAGCTCCTTCCCTATTGAAGAAATGGCAGGATGAGGTATTCACCTATCTGGCTAAAACTCCGGCGGTGGCAGGTAAGGCATTATTGGTTGCGGTTACTACGGGGTCTGAATACAGTGCCTATCGTAGTGGCGGAAGAAACAACTTCACAATAGATGAACTTTTAAGGCCTTATCAGGGAAGTGCCATACATGCCGGAATGGTATGGCAAACTCCCGTAGTGGCATACGGAATGGGAACGGCCGATGCAGGAAAAAACATTGCCGAAGGGGTTAATAATTATAAAGTAAGAATAGAATCTTTAGTCGGAAAAAATCATGTAGGCAATGATTGGTGATACAAATAAAGCAGCATCCGTTATTCTAAGCAGATGCTGCTTTTCCGGTTTTAACGGTCGGCATATTGTTTTTACCGGTATAATATTCCTTTCTGTTGCAACATTTCAAAATCTTCCTCGCCCATACCTATCTCATTCAGTGAACGAGCTTCATTGTGGTCGTTGAGATACACTCTGGGCTTTTCGGTAAACAGACCATTTACAACAGACAATGAATCATTTCGATAAGGCGTTGTAACTCCTCCTAACTCCAGCATCGTGTGGAAGAAAGAGGCACTGGATGAAATGTTTTTCTGCTTATTGGATATTGTATTCTCCCAAAGGGACGGATAATGGTCCCGGTAACTGTCAGACATCCACAGTAAGAACGGCACATGTATCTGGTAATAAGACGGAACCGGTGACGCATGCAGGAAAAGGCGTCGGCTATCATCAAAAATATCCTCTCCATGATCCGAAGTGTAAAGCATTGCAGCATCTGTGTTCTGTTCCTGCAACATTCCGATAAGGCGTGCCAGAAAATCATCTGTATAGCGGATAGAGTTGTCATAGGCATTCACCAGATTATCTTTATATTTCACTTCGGCATCCACAGGAAAATCGGGTAAGAAAAAAGCGTTTTCCGAAGGATAGCGCTCCCGGTAATTGAAATGTGAACCATAGGTATGGAGAACAATAAATTGCTTAGGAGCATTTTTAGCCAACTCAGTGGCTACCAGTTCCAACAGCTCATCGTCGGAAGGGTTGTAGTTGGCATGCTTCACATTTTCTTTGATAAAATTGCATGTATCAGCTTCTTTTCCGAAAAAATCAATGAAAGAATGGTTATAGCGCTGGTTGGAGAAGAAAGCTGTCTGATAGCCTGCTTCTTTGAATGTTGTAATGATACTTTTCTGTTGATAAATGGAATTGAAGTCATGTGCCGAAACCGAAGACATCAGCATAGGTACACTTTTGTGTGTAGTATTGGATTCGGTCAGGACGTGGCAGAAAGCTGTTAGTCCCTTTACCTTTGACAGTTTGGGGTTCGTTTCGCGATTATAACCATAAATCGACCAATTAGCCGAACGGGACGTTTCCCCAATAACCATAACATAGACTTCCCTATTCTTTTGGGGATGAACGGATTTAGCTTGGAATGTGAAATCTTTCGATGTTTTTGCATAGCTCTGTGTCTGTGCAGTGCGTTGAAAGGCGAGTGCAATGTTATAACACACATTGGCCGGGTATAAATCCGACTTCAGTTCATAGCGGGAGTCAAACAGATAGGCAGCTCCCAATGACAAAACCCCGGCAATCATTGCTAATCGGGCGCGCTTACGCTCTCTGTGGATAAACAGCTCCGGCAATTCCCGTTTTTTGATGACAGATACCGTCGCCACTGCCAATGCCGGAATATATAACAGCACTACAATAACAATAGCCGGTATCAGGTTGTCCAGCAACTCCAAGGCTTCGCTGGAATTGGTTGTTACCAGGTTGAGAAACATATCCACTGCAATAATGGACTGTCCGAAGAGATATAACAACACAATCTGGAATGCTCCGAAAAACAAAAAAGGAAACAATATCCAGAAAGTCCTGCCGCAGTTTCTCGACCAACTCATCACCATATAATATATGGAAAATGGCAACAACACATTGCATACCTTTGCCACAATCGGCATAGGCTCCGTAAAACATAGTACAACATTGGGTACTATCAAAATTATCAGGAACAAGTAAAACAAGTTCTCTTGATTTTCAAACCATTTCTTGATTTCTTTAAAAGGCTTCATTGATATTGAATATAAATCCTGTCTGGTGTTTGCCAAACCCTAAATCTAAACGTACATTTACTCTCTTTTTAAATTCCCAGCGATAACCGAAACCGTAATTGGGAAGAATATGTTTCATGTCAAATTCTGAGAACCTTGGAAAAACAGTTCCCACCCCCACCCATACGGCCACTCCATTCCGTTTCCAGACATGTTGGCGAAGCTCTATTTGGGCATCCATGACACATTTGTCACGATAGCGTCCTTCATAATAGCCACGCATGGAATACGAACTGCCTAAAATTGCCATCAGGCCCCAGGGAGGATTCCCGTAATTCAGCAGAGTGTGGAACTGTCCGGCCAAAACGCCGCCTTTCCACACCTCATGATAATATCTCGTATCCAGTTCCGTACTGCTGAAGGCATATTTGTTTCCTAAGAAGGCGGGACTGAAACGTTGGTCTATTCTAAGATAGTACCCTTTGTATGCATTTGTCAGAAAGTCGCGCGAATCATAAAGCAGTGACAACCCAAGACTGAAATTTGTGGTGCGTGCGTTCATACCTTCCCACAATTCAGGTTTTTCAATATTGTGCCCATATATGTAGTCAAACACTGCCATAGGGCCCACATAGAAGTTGCGTGCCAGCCGGAACATAAAATCCACTTTCATCTGCGCCTGAAAACGGTCATAATCGCTTTCATTGGCATTATTGACTCCGTTATCATACCCTTTTCCCCAATATAAACTCGGAAAGGAGTAGAAATATAAATTATAATTCAAGCGATATTTATCACGAGGAAACAGATGCGTCCCGCGTATTCCCAACAGATAAAAGCCTACCGTAGAAACATCTCCATACAGCGAAATATTGGAGGGCGGAAGAATCGTATCGTTACGGTCGGTGCGATAAAGTCCGGCAGCCACCAACCCCAATCCCAATTTGGTATCACTGGAGTAATGAGGTCCACCGATAATGCTAAAATCGAATTTTTTATTCTTCTTCTCTTTATTGGCGTCATTGAAGTAGTCCAAGAACTTCTTGAAAAAACTCCGTTTGGCAGAAGCCGAATCAAGGACGGTGACAGAATCCGTACCGGCCGAAGTATGTACTTCTGCCAAGCGTGTTTGTGCATGAACAGCGGTTACAGTCACCAACAAGATTAATGATGATAGCCATGTTTTCAAATCAGTGCTCATTCTCCAATACTAAGAAAACTTCGTGACAAAGTTAGTTGTAAATAATTCATGTTACAACAATGTTACAAAGCTTTTTGTTTTCCTTTCTTCCTATTTAATGTCTGTTATTTCCTTAGAATATTTTAACTTGGGCATCAACAGAACATTCCTTAATCCTCTGTGTTTCTTTATAATGAACCAAGAACAACTTGAGATATGAAAACAGCAATGGATATTCCCGACAAAGAGGGCCGCAAACGACTGGTCATTGTGGGAGGCGGTTTTGGAGGGCTGAAACTGGCAAGGAAACTGAAGAGCGATAAATATCAGATTGTCCTACTGGATAAGAACAACCACCATATTTTTCAACCTTTACTATATCAGGTGGCTACGGCAGGTATTGAGCCGAGTGCCATTTCCTTTCCCTACCGCAAAATCTTTAAGAAAAGAGAGCATTTCCATATACGTATTTGTGAAGCACAACGCGTTATGCCGGAAAATAACTTACTGGAGACTTCCATCGGTACGTTGGCTTATGACTATCTGGTAATTGCTACCGGATGTGATACGAATTATTTCGGCAACAATGACATGGCTAAACAGACTATGGCCTTAAAGAATACATCGGAAGCCCTGTTCAACCGTAATCAAATTCTGGATAGTTTTGAACAGGCCCAAAACACCGGAAATGAAGAAGAGCGCAAGCGTCTGATGACTTTTGCCATAGTAGGCGGCGGGGCTACGGGCATAGAACTGGCAGGTGCTTTGGCAGAAATGCGAAAGTTTGTTCTTCCGCAAGATTATCCGGACTTGAACATCAATGAAATGCGTATAATCCTCATAGACGGCGCTCCTCGCCTCTTGTCTGCTTTTTCGGAGAAATCCTCCCGGGAGGTAATGGAATATTTGGGAAAGCGGAACGTAGAGGTTAAACTGAATGCAAGGGTCATCAACTATGAAGGCAATGAGCTTGTGTTGAGTGAGGGGCCGGTTATTGATACGAAAAATGTATTCTGGGTGGCGGGTGTAAAAGCCAACAGTCTGCAAGGATTATCTTCCGAAGCATACGGACCGGGAAACCGCTTGAAAGTAGACAGTTATAACCGCTTGTATGCGTACTCCAATATCTTTGCCATCGGTGATACCGCCTTAATGTCTTCCGATGCTTACCCTAAGGGGCATCCACAAGTGGTTCAGCCGGCTATTCAACAAGCAAGAAATTTAATCGTCAACTTACAGCGTATGGAGCAAGGCTTGCCTTTGCAGCCCTTTATATATCGCAATAAAGGCTCTATGGCTACTATCGGGCGCAACCATGCCGTTGTAGAGTTAAAGAAACTGCGTTTTGGTGGTTTTCCGACATGGGCAGTGTGGCTGTTTGTTCATTTGATGAGCATTGTAGGTGTAAAGAACCGGCTTTTTATATTTGTGGACTGGATGTGGAGCTATTTCACCTATGACCCTTCATTGCGGATTATCATCAAGCCTTTGAAACGGGAGTAAACATTTATTCATTCTTATTTGTTAAGAATACATATCAACTTAAAAAGACGAACAATTATGTTAAAACGATTTTTATTTCCTGTCAAGCCGGACGGCACTTTCATATCTGTCATATTATTAATAGTTAGAGTTGTATTTGGTGTTATGCTCATGAACCATGGCATCGATAAGTGGGCAAACTATCAGGAACTTTCAGCCGTATTTCCCGATCCTCTCGGTATTGGCAGCCCTCTTTCCCTGGGGTTGGCTATATTCGGCGAGCTGGCCTGTTCAATGGCGTTCATCATAGGTTTTCTGTACAGGCTGGCTATGATTCCCATGATATTTACAATGTGTGTGGCTTTTTTCATAGTCCATGCCGATGACCCGTTTGCAGTAAAGGAACTTGCATTTGTTTACTTAGTGGTATTTGTGCTGATGTACATTGTAGGACCGGGTAAATTCGCGGTAGACCGTTGGATTTCCAAATCCCTTTTTCGCAAATAGAGACAGATACGGCTCTTTTGTCTTACAAAGTGTAATTTTTTACGGCTTTTTTGTGTTCTTTTATAAAAATGGCTATATTTGCACTAATCTAAAAAAGGCTGGTTAAATACAACCTTAACAAAATATAGTAAAAAATAAAAGAAAGTGATTATGAAAAAGTTCAATTTGAAATTGGCTGCAACTGTAATGGTATGCGGTGCTTTCCTTTTTAGTTCATGTATCGGTTCTTTCGGTTTGCATAGCAAACTGTTGAATTGGAACCAGGGCATTGGCAATAAATTTGTCAATGAACTTGTTTTTCTGGCATTCAATATCATTCCGGTGTATGGCGTATGCTATTTGGCAGATGCTTTGGTCATCAACTCCATTGAATTCTGGAGTGGCAGCAACCCGATGGCAAGTGTCGGTGATGTTAAGAAAGTGAAAGGCGAAAACGGAAACTATTTGGTAGAAACCCTTGAAAACGGTTATTCTATCACGAAAGAGGGCGAAACTGCATCTATGGAGTTGATTTACGATAAAGACTTGAATACTTGGAATGTCGTAGCAGACGGTGTAAGCACCGAACTCCTGCAGATGAACAACGACGGTACGGCACAGATCACTTTGCCCAATGGTGAGGATATGACTGTCACTTTGGATGCTCAAGGTATTTCTGCTGCTCGTCAGGCAACTATGGTCAACACCTATTACGCAGCACGTTGAGGATTGAAAATTAAGAACTAAATAGAAAGGCTACGCGCAATGTTTCCAAAGAAACCGCGCGTAGCCTTTACTGTTTTAGAATGGATATCCCACAGCAAAGTGGAAAGCAAAATCACGACTGAATTTGGGATGTATAATAGGGAAATGTTCTTTCCTGTTACTGAACACAGGATTGATAGCTTTCATGCCGCCGTCAAAACGCAGGACAAAGAAGTCCAAATCCAACCGCAGGCCCAACCCGTAGGCCACTGCTATCTGCTTATAGAATTTGTTGAATTCAAATTTGCCGCCCGGCTGATCTTTGTAATCACGCAGTGTCCAAATGTTACCCGCATCCACAAAGACTGCTCCTCTGAATTTCCAGAAAAGACGTGTACGGTACTCGACACTTGCATCCAACTTAACATCCCCCGACTGATTCATGAAATTTCCGTCACCGGGAAAAACGCCCGGACCTAAATCACGTACCGACCAGCCGCGTACACTGTTGGCGCCACCGGAGAAGTAACGCTTCTCAAAAGGCACAATGGTTGCATTGCCGTATGGTACGGCTATCCCTGCCCCTACATGGAATGCGATGGAGTTGCGATTGTCGATGACTATGTTCTTGGCAAAATCAAAATCTCCCTTTATATATTGTGCGAATGGGATACTTAGCAATGAATACTCCCCGTCTTCATTCTTTTTCATATCAGCCATTTTGGCAACTGCATACAGAAGATTACCTGCTGACTCAAAATTAACGCGAATGGAATACGAGTTGCCGATTATTGTATTATTCATCAATGCCTGCCCTGCGCTATTGTACGTGTAGCTGTATCCTGTGCGGACAATCAGGCGGTCGTCATAGTTGTATTTTAAGATATAATTCTGTTCGTTGTTCAGGTATTTGTCACGAAACTCCTGTGAAATGGAAGGCATGTACAGATAGTTTATGTCCAACAGGTCGATGCGGTGCTGTGCACGCTGGCGTTGCAATCCCCACTTATAGCTCCAATTGGCAGAAGCGATGATACGCGAAAACTCCGGTCGTATCTGATAATTATACTGCACGCCGAACTCCGTAGTGGCACGTATCTTCCGACGGAAATCGTTGGACAGGAAAGGAAAAAGGAAACGCGGGAAGTTGATCGTCGCCTCTGCCCCCAATTCAGTGTAATCCTCGTGGTTATAGCCGCCTTGCAGACCTGATACCGCTTCGTAAGCGCCACGTAGTTTTATCATAAAAGTTTCAGAACCTTTGAACATATTCCTGTTCTGGAACGATACCGATGCAGCCGCCCCCAAGTCTCCGGCAGAATTGGTTCCTTCCAACTCGAACGATACCGACTGGTACTTACTCTTTGTCAGCATTACGTAAGCATTCAGTTTGGAAGTATCGCCAACCTGTGTCTCGAAAAAGCGGATATTAGTATATTTCAAAGCCTGCAAACGTCCGAAATTGGAGTATGTCCGCTGTACGTCCGGTTCGTTGTACAAACTTCCCGGTGTAATGCGCAGGTTATTCGTCAGGACTTTCGGACGCAGATAGAGTTTGTCCTTATAGTATATGGGGAAACCCTTGTAATGTATGGAGTCGTTTATTTCTATGCTGCTCAAGGCGGATGACTCCAATACATTATAGTCCGTAATGAAGTTCACCTTATTGATGTAATATTGGCGATGATTTTGCGGAGTATTGTCATTATGCTGCCGAAACGGCGCCAAGTGCATAGTAACATCCACCTGATAAGTGTTCCTCACCGTATCTGCCGTATAGGAGATATATTCTTTATTAAATTTATAATATCCGTTGCGAAGCAGGTTGTCCGTAATGCGCTGCCGTTCCGCATCCAGGCGATTTACATCGAAATACATGCCTTCCGTCAAATAGGTATCTGCCGAATCTTGCCGCATGTATTCTCTGATTTTCTCGTCCTTGATGTCATATTTGAGGGAACGTATCTTGTAGGGCTTTCCGCTGGAAACCTTATAAGTCAGTTTCAGCTTCTTCTTTTTTATGTGCGTGACAGGTTCTACAACTGCTCCCATATAGCCCATATTTTGCATGGCCTTTGTCATTTCCTCACTGGAGCGTTCCGTTTCTTCTTCTTTATATATGACAGGAGCATCTCCCATTCTTCGTAAAGTGCGGTTTATCCAACTTGCAGAATCTCTCCCCGACCAGTTATAGACGTACAACTGTGTCTTTATCAGGCTGAACCATTTGGAATTCGGATTTTGACGGACATACATCGAGAGGCTGGAAGGTTTGATTTCCCTGTTGTCCGTTTGTATGCGCACCTCGTCCAATAAATATGAACCTTCCGGCACATATTTCGTGGCAGAACATGAAGCTAATAAAAGTATGGCGGTAGCAAATAGTGCGTAGCGAAAGCCTTTCTTCATACTGGATTATTAATTGCGCATAAATTACTGCAAATATAGAAATAATCGTGTACTTTTGCCAAATAAAACCAAACAACTTATGGCACTAAGTAAGAATCGTATTAAATATATCCGTTCATTGGAGTTGAAGAAGAACCGCAAGGCTGATAAAGTGTTTCTGGCAGAGGGTCCGAAGCTGGTAGGCGATTTATTGGGGCATTTCCGTTGCCGCTTCCTGATTGCAACCGCTGAATGGCTTTCCGCACACCGGCAGCTGCCGGTGGAAGACATAACCGAAGTCTCCGAAAAAGAACTCTCATGCGCCAGTCTTTTGAAAACTCCCCAACAGGTGCTCGCTGTTTTTGAACAGCCGGATGAAGTAATGGATGCTTCCGTTGTAGCCCACTCCCTTTGTCTGGCGCTGGATGACGTGCAGGATCCCGGTAATCTGGGAACCATAATCCGGCTGGCCGATTGGTTTGGAATAGAACATATCTTCTGCTCGCCCAACACCGTGGATGCCTACAATCCCAAAACCATACAGGCCACTATGGGGGGCATAGCAAGGGTGAAACTGCATTATACTTCCCTGCCCGGGCTGATTGGCTCTCTGAAAGACATACCGGTATACGGCACTTTCCTGGACGGAGAAAATATGTACACGCAACCACTCTCTGCCCATGGACTTATAGTTATGGGGAATGAGGGCAACGGCATAGGGAATGAGGTGAAGCAACTTATCAACCGGAAACTTTATATTCCCAATTATCCGTCGACACGTGAAACTTCCGAATCTTTGAATGTTGCTATTGCTACCGCAGTAGTCTGTGCCGAGTTCCGGCGACAGGCAGCATTGTTGTAATGTCAAAATTGGAGAAATAGACAGGTAAGAGTTGGCAACGCCCTTCAATAGAGGGCGGAAGAGCCATTAATAAATTCTGAGGGAATTTTACTAAAATTCTTGTAGAATTATAGTAAAATTCCGCGGACGTTTTACTGTAATTTTGTGGAGCATTTACTAAGGGGGAATTTGTGTCAAGTTCTTTCAATTCATCTTGCGTCAAAAGAACGATTGCTCCCGGCAGCCATTCCACGTTTTCTATCTCTTCCGTTAATGGAAATATGCGTACAACGCTCCCCTCTTCCGTTTCCACCGCATATTGTTTTAAATAACCGTATGCAGGCAGGAATAAAAAGTGTGATGCGAAGCGTTTCATTTACTTTTCGGTAGTTTGGCGTAATCGCGGGCGAGGGCGCATTTCCGGACGGCGGGCATTGTTCTGCTCTACATCCTGTTCTTTCACTTCTGCCGGCTTGCTCAAAACCGTATCTTTCTTCACCGCTTTGTCGTCGGTAGGCTTAAGGCTCTCTTTGTCGGCATTAAACAGGGTGTCTGTTGCATGATAACGCATCAGGCTGATACGATCCGTCAATATACTCTGTGCAGATGTTTGCACCGGATAATAGATAAAGCCGCGTATTTCTTTGATTTCTCCCAGCGTATCGGCAAACAATGATATGGTTTCTGTACCCGATTGCTTTATTCTCCGCATATCGTTCAGTGTGTCTTTTGCATAAAGGATCTGCATTGCCATTAACGGTGCATGCAGGCTGTCGGGGACTCCGTTCAGGAAACGGAAGCGAACAGTCCATTTGAGCGTATCCCGATCCTTGAAATTCGTATCCGAAGGAAGTGCAAAGGTCAGCTTGTTGTCCAACGACATTCCGGTCAGATGATAGATGTGCCGTCCTATCCATACGTCGATGCTATCGCCCGGAAGAGATTCTTTGGGCTTGTTGTCGCGCAGGGCAATTAGATGATTGATGCCGTCTCTTTCGGCCTTTAACCGTTGATTAACTTTTTCGTAGACTTTTGTGAGAGCATCCGGGTGGCGGGCATACCACACCATTGAGGAATCGAAATCGGCTTGGGTGATGCCATGTTTCTTGTAGACCGATTCAATATATAGCACACGCTTGTAGCTGTCGCTATACGGAACCTCCTCTCCCATTGCCTTTGCAATGTGGAAGTCATAGAGTACGTTTTCCATTTTGGCGTCCGGTATGACTGTTTCAGGTCTTTTCACCTGGCACGCTGTCAGACTGAACGCCAAAAGGATTACGCTATACCATTGAATCCGTTTTTTCCTTTTCATGATTTCTTTATAACATGATAGGAATCATTCAAATATTTACTGTAAAACAACAACAGAGCTATAATTCCGCAACTGATTGCTGCATCGGCAAAGTTGAAAATCGGACTGAAAAAAATGAAATGCTTTCCACCTATGAACGGCATCCACGTGGGCCAGTTCGTTTCGATAATAGGGAAATAGAACATATCGACCACTTTGCCATATAGCAACGGAGCGTATCCGCCGCCTTCAGGCATAAAGGTTGCCAGTTGTGAATAGGTGCTTTCATTAAAGAGCACTCCGTAGAATACACTGTCGATGATATTGCCTAATGCTCCCGTCAGGATGAGTGAAACACAGACAATAAACCCTGTTTTCATTCCATGTTTTACGAACTTGTACAGAAACCAGCCTATAACTCCTACTGCTACGATTCGAAATGAAGTGAGGAATAGTTTTCCGAATATCTCCAAGCCGAAAGCCATGCCATTGTTCTCGGTGAAGTAGATATAAAACCAATCAGTGATGCGTATGCTCTCATGCCAATACATGTGTGTCTTAACAATCACTTTAATTACCTGGTCGATAATCAGTACCGAGAATATAACAAGTAAGGCTATCCGTCCTTTCGTGAAAAAATTCTTCATCCTTATTTCTTGCCGTTGTTTTTAGCTTCGATGCTTAATGTTGCATGAGGCACTGCACGCAGGCGCTCGGCAGGAATCAACTTACCTGTTTCGCGGCAAATACCATACGTTTTGTTCTCAATACGTACCAGAGCTGCCTGTAAACCCTGAATGAACTTCAGCTGGCGTTGCGCCAGACGTGTCGTTTCTTCCTTGGATAAGGTATTGGCCCCTTCTTCCAGTACTTTGTATGTAGGAGATGTATCGTCGGTATCATTACCGTCTGCACCTGTCAGGCTGGCTTTCAACAATTCATAATCGCGTTGAGCCAACTCCAACTTTTCCATAATAATGGCGCGGAATTCTTCCAATTCAGCATCCGAATATCTTGTTTTTTCTGCCATAACTTTACGTGTTTAATCGTTAGTATTAATAATCTATTCTTTTACAACGCTTACATACAGTTTAAAATCATCGAACTCGAGTTCCGTACCGCTTTCTACACCGTCTGTCAGCGTCAGTGAGGTTCCTAAAACCTGGTTACAAATATAATCTTTATATTCATTTACCGCATCATCTGTTTGCGGATTTTTTGATAATGTAATCTTTATTTTATCCGTTATCTCGAAACCACTCGATTTACGGATATTCTGAATACGATTCACCAATTCGCGGGCAATACCCTCGCGGCGAAGTTCCTCGGTGATGGTAACTTCCAGAGCAACGGTGAGTTTACCTTCATTGGCAACCAGCCAGCCCGGAATATCCTCACTGAATATCTCCACATCGGATGTCTCTATTACAGCTTCCGCACCGTCCAGGTTCAACGTATAAGCACCGTTCTTCTCCAGTTCGGCAATGGCTTCCTGTGACATTCCGGCAACGGCTGCGGCAACAGCTTTCATCTGCTTGCCGAATTTCGGGCCGAGTTTCTTGAAGTCGCACTTCACTTTCTTCACGAGCACACCGGCAGCACCGTCCACAAACTGGATTTCCTTTACGTTCACCTCGTTCATGATAAGCGCTTTTACAGCCTCAATGTGGGCACGTTGCTCTTCGTCTACCACCGGAACCATGATGCATTGCAAAGGCTGGCGCACCTTGATGTTCACCTTACGGCGCAAAGCCAATACCATAGAGGTTACGTCTTGTGCCATTTGCATGCGGGCTTCCAGCTCTTTGTCTATTATCTCTTCTTTGCATTCAGGGAATTTAGCCAAATGAACGGAAACTACATTGTCACGCCCGGTAGCTGCCGTCAGGTCAGAGTAGAGCATATCCGCATAGAATGGAGCGATAGGAGCCATTAGTTTGGCTACGGTTTCCAAACAGGTATAGAGCGTCTGGAAAGCAGACAGCTTGTCTTGTGTCATGCCACCACCCCAGAAACGTTTACGATTCAGACGGACGTACCAGTTTGAAAGGTTATCGTTCACGAAATCCGAAATCAGGCGTCCGGCTTTAGTCGGCTCATATTCGTTGTAACAGTTGTCCACGTCTTTCACCAGTGTATTCAGTACGGAAAGAATCCAACGGTCTATTTCCGGACGTTCTGCCATGGGAACATCTGCCTCTTTGTATTCAAATCCGTCCACATTGGCATAAAGGGCGAAGAAAGAATACGTATTATATAAGGTACCGAAGAATTTGCGGCGAACTTCCTCCACTCCGTCTACGTCAAACTTCAGGTTGTCCCATGGTGAAGAGTTGGTTATCATGTACCAACGCAAGGGGTCGGAACCGTATTTTTCGATGGTTGAGAACGGGTCTACGGCATTGCCCAAACGTTTGGACATCTTATTGCCATTCTTGTCGAGCACCAGACCATTTGAAATCACAGCCTTATAGGATATGCTGTCGAACACCATTGTTGCGATGGCATGTAGTGTAAAGAACCAGCCACGTGTCTGGTCCACACCTTCTGCTATGAAATCGGCAGGATATACCTGGTGGCTGTCAAGCAACTCTTTATTCTCAAACGGATAGTGTATCTGTGCATACGGCATGGAACCGGAGTCAAACCATACGTCAATCAAGTCTGATTCGCGTTTCATGGGCTTTCCGCCTTTGGAAACGAGAATAATATCGTCCACGTAAGGACGATGAAGGTCTATCTTGTCGTAATTATCCTGTGTATATACACCGGGCTGGAAACCTTTCTCCTTATATGGATTGGACGACATCAGTCCGGCTGCAACGGATTTCTCTATTTCGTTGTAAAGCTCCTCTACGGATTCGATGCATTTTTCCTCATCGCCGTCTTCCGTACGCCAAATAGGCAACGGAGTACCCCAGTAGCGTGAACGGCTCAGATTCCAGTCGTTCAAGTTTTCCAGCCACTTGCCGAAACGTCCGGTACCGGTGCTTTCCGGCTTCCAATTGATGGTCTTATTCAACTCTATCATGCGCTCCTTGCAGGCAGTGCTGCGGATGAACCAGCTATCCAGCGGATAGTACAATACAGGCTTGTCAGTACGCCAACAGTGCGGATAGTTGTGCACGTGCTTCTCTATTTTGAAGGCCTGGTTAGCGGCTTTCATCATCATGCAGATGTAAATATCAAGTGTCTCGGCTGCCTGTGCGGCTTTCTCGTCATACTTGCCGTCAACTGTAAATTGCGGATCGTAGGCATTCTTCACCCAGCGGCCTTGATATTCTTTATATGCGTCTACATTGACACATTCTTTCACAAACTTTTCGTCCAGTTCATCCAGTAAATAGAACTTACCGGTAAGGTCTACCATAGGACGCGTTTCACCACGCTTGTTAATCATGAACAAGGAAGGGATGCCTGCTGCGCGGGCCACAAAAGCATCATCTGCACCGAATGTCGGAGCGATGTGCACGATACCCGTACCGTCTTCTGTGGTTACGTAGTCACCAAGGATTACACGAAAGCCTTTGTCGCTGACACTCCAATTTCCCTCATTATCCACATCTACCGGTTTCACCCACGGAATGAGCTGTTCATATTCCATTCCTGCCAATTCCGGACCTTTGTACTCGCCTACAACCTTAAACGGAATCAGTTTGTCTCCCGGCTTATAGTCCTCTAATGCAAGATCTTCCGCCTTTTTGTTGAAGTGAGTGTAGAGTAGAGCTTTAGCAAGTACCACAGTCATCTTTTCCCCCGTATAACCGTTGTAGGTCTGTACGGCTACGTAGTCTATTTTCGGACCTACGCAGAGAGCTGTATTTGAGGGTAATGTCCAAGGAGTTGTGGTCCATGCCAAGAAATAAGGAGTACCCCACTCTGTCATTTCAGGCTTCGGGTTCTTCATCTTGAACTGTCCTACTACGGTAGTGTCTTTTACATCACGATAGCACCCGGGCTGGTTCAACTCATGCGAACTCAAACCGGTTCCTGCAGCCGGAGAATACGGCTGTATGGTATATCCTTTATAAAGGAGTCCTTTTTTATGAAGCTGTTTCAACAGCCACCATAGCGTTTCAATGTAACGGTTGTCATAGGTGATATAAGGATCTTTCATATCTACCCAATATCCCATTTTATGGGTAAGGTCCTCCCACTCTTTGGTGAATTTCATCACGTCCTTGCGGCAGGCAGCGTTGTATTCGGCAACAGAAATCGTCTTGCCTATATCTTCTTTGGTGATACCAAGTGCTTTTTCCACACCCAGTTCCACAGGAAGGCCATGTGTGTCCCAGCCGGCTTTACGCTTTACTTGGAAACCTTTCATGGTTTTGTAGCGGCAAAAAATATCCTTAATGGAACGAGCCATTACATGGTGGATACCCGGCATACCATTGGCCGAGGGAGGTCCTTCGAAAAACACGAAAGAAGGACAACCTTCACGTTCTGTCATACTCTTGGCGAAAACCTGGTTTTCGTCCCATTTCTTCAACACTTCCTTGTTTACTTCCGAAAGGTCAAACTTTGAATATTCGGCAAACTTCTTACCCATCTTGATATTTACGATTTGACTATTTACGATTTACTACTCTTAGTGATAGCCCGAGGAGTCTTTTCAGCGCATCTGGAACTATCCTCTTTGTTTTAAGGGTGCAAATTTACAAAAAAGTTAGAGAAAAGAGATTTTTGAGTAGATAATTTTAAAATATGCCATTTATAAACTTTCGTTTTAATCGTAGGTTATTTCATTATTATTCCTATCTTTGGAAAATATAGAGCGATACGTTATAGATTTAAGCAATGTTCTCATAGAAAAAATCTGTTGTCGTGTCGGCATGCTGTCACTATCTTTGCAATATACAAGGTCCCTATTATTAACTCTAAAATGGTATTTATGGAAAAAAAGAAGCTCACAGCAGCCAACGGTCGTCCGATAGCAGACAACCAAAACAGCCAGACAGCAGGTCAGCGAGGTCCTATGGTGTTACAGGATCCCTGGTTTCTGGAGAAGTTAGCCCACTTTGATCGTGAGGTGATTCCCGAAAGACGCATGCATGCCAAAGGCTCCGGTGCTTATGGAACATTTACTGTAACGCATGACATTACAAAGTATACTCGCGCGGCAATCTTCAGCGAAGTAGGAAAGAAAACGGAATGTTTCGTCCGTTTCTCAACAGTGGCCGGCGAAAGAGGTGCAGCTGATGCCGAACGCGATATTCGCGGATTTGCTATGAAATTTTATACGGAAGAAGGTAATTGGGATTTGGTAGGAAACAATACTCCGGTATTCTTTTTACGTGATCCTTTGAAGTTCCCGGATTTAAATCATGCGGTGAAACGCGATCCGCGTACTAACATGCGCAGCGCCAGTAATAATTGGGACTTTTGGACATTATTGCCCGAAGCATTGCATCAGGTAACCATTACCATGAGCACCAGAGGTATTCCCTACTCTTATCGACACATGAACGGCTACGGCAGCCATACATACAGCTTTATCAATGCAAACAACGAACGTATCTGGGTGAAATTCCATTTCAAGACCATGCAAGGCATTAAATGCCTGACTGATCAGGAAGCAGAAGCAATCATCGCCAAAGATCGTGAGTCGCATCAGAGAGACCTATATGAGAGCATTGAAAAAGGAGATTTCCCGAAGTGGAAACTTCAGATTCAACTGATGACTGAAGAGGAAGCGGACAATTATCGCATCAACCCTTTTGACCTAACGAAAGTGTGGTCGCACAAAGACTTCCCGTTGCAAGACGTAGGTATTCTGGAGCTGAACCGTAATCCGGAAAACTATTTTGCCGAAGTGGAACAGGCTGCTTTCAATCCTCAGAATATCGTAGAAGGAATCGGTTTTTCGCCTGATAAGATGTTACAGGGCAGACTGTTCTCTTATGGGGATGCACAACGTTATCGTTTGGGGGTGAACGCGGAACAGATTCCGGTAAACAAGCCTCGCTGTCCGTTCCATGCGTTTCATCGCGACGGCGCTATGCGCGTAGATGGCAACTATGGTTCCGCCAAGGGGTATGAGCCTAACAGTTATGGAGAATGGCAGGATTCACCGGAGAAGAAAGAGCCGCCTTTGAAAATACATGGCGACGTTTATAATTATAATGAACGTGAATACGATGATGACTATTACAGCCAACCGGGTGATTTGTTCCGACTGATGCCGGCAGAAGAACAACTGCTTCTATTTGAAAATACGGCTCGTGCTATGGGAGATGCCGAATTGTTCATCAAGCAACGCCACATACGCAATTGTTACAAGGCAGATCCGGCATATGGTACGGGAGTAGCAGCTGCTTTGGGTATTGACTTGCAAGAGGCTTTGGCGAGTACCAAATAAAAAAACGCCACCGGTTACGCAAATTTGCACAAGCGGATAATTGATAGAATCCGTATCAATAATTTGCATAATCGGTGGCAAATTATTTCTTATTTCTTCATTTTCACTTCATACAAATCATTTCTGCGGTCTTTCAGGTTACGGACGCTGCCATAGGTGTGCAACTCGTTCAATAAATCCAAATCCACATCGGATACAAGAATCATTTCAGTGTTTGGAGTGGCTTCGGCACGCTTCCCGTCAGTGGGGAAAGCAAAGTCGCAGGGAGTAAATACACCCGATTGGGCATACTGTATATCCATATTGTGTACACGAGGAAGGTTACCCACACTACCCGCTATAACAACGAAACACTCGTTTTCAATGGCGCGGGCATGGGCACATACTTTGACGCGCGAATAGGCATTTTGTGTATCGGTAAGGAAGGGAACAAACAATATCTGCATGCCCTGGTCTGCCATAATACGTGAAAGTTCGGGAAACTCCACATCATAACATATCAGAACACCGATTTTAGCACAATCGGTGTCGAATGTTTGCAAAGATTTACCGCCACTCAGGCCCCAACTTTTTATTTCATCGGGAGTAACGTGTATTTTTTCATACATTTCGTATGTTCCGTCGCGACGGCAAAGGAAACCTACATTATACAGGCGCCCGTCTTCTTCCTTGATGAACGGCATACTACCTGTAATGATATTTATGTTGTAACTGATAGCCAACTTCACAAACCGTTCTCTGATTTCATTGGTATAGGCCGCCAATCCGCGAATGGCTTCTGACTCTCCTTCATCGTTGAATTTTGCCATCAACGGCGCATTGAAGTATTCAGGAAAAAGAACAAAGTCGCTTTTATAGTCGGAGACGGCATCTACAAAGAATTCCACCTGCTCAAATAAATCATCCAATGTTTTGTAAGTACGCATCTGCCATTGCACCAAGCCGACGCGTACTGTCGTTTTCGGACTGACATACTCCTGTGTAGGCGGCTGATAATAAATATTATCCCACTGCAAGAGGCAAGCGTAGTGTTTGGATTCTTCATCGTTCGGAAGATAGTTGCGCATCACTTTACGCACATGAAAGTCGTTACTCAACTGGAATGTCAATACAGGGTCGTAAATTTCTTTTTGTTTTACTTTGTCAATGTACTCTTTCGGACGTATTTGGTCAGCATACTTGTGGTAATTAGGAATACGCCCGCCAAACATGATGGCTTTCAGGTTTAGCGTTTCGCAGAGTTCCTTGCGATATTCGTACATACGGCGTGCCAAGCGCAGTCCGCGATATTGAGGATGAATAAAGACTTCGATGCCATAGAGAATATTTCCCTTAGGATTGTGAGTGTTGAAAGTTTCCTTGCCTGTAACTTGGGCATAAGTATGATCATTCTTTACATCGTCATAATTCACTATAATGGAGAGCGCACATCCCACAATTTTCTCATCAACAACTGTCACTATCTGTCCTTCGGGAAAGATGCGAATCAGCTTTTCTATCTGCTTGTGTGTCCAAAAAACGTCACTCCCGTCTGAATAAACGCGCGTGAATGATTGTGCCAACTGGTCGTAATCTTCTATCTGCAAATTACGAATCTGCACTTTATTGATTTTCATTTCGTCCATAATCTTTGTGTTATATACCTGAGTTTAAACGGTGCAAAGTTACAGTTTTACTGATACATTAATCCTTATGTGGGAATGATTTTTTCTTACCTTTCTCATCAAAAGACTATTTATCCTCGCAGACGGACGGTCCGAACGAATCAAGCATATATTACGGTTGACAATAGCGTGCTTATAATCAATAAGATACAGATACCGAATTGTTCCATGCTTTGGTACTGACTGTACCATACTAAGGTAGGCATCGAAAGCCGAAAGGTTTAAACGCAAAAGGTCGTGCAATTCATTTCGAACTGCACGACCTTTCATATTTTGTAGAATGAGATTCTTACAAACTTATTTCCTTTTTTTCCAAAGTTTGGTCATATCTTCCAGGGTCTTACCTTTCGTTTCAGGAACAAGTTTCCATACGAAGATAGCAGCCACCACACAGATAATACCGTAAAGAGCGTATGCGAACATATGTCCGAACTTGTCACCCATTTCTCCAAGACGCATGTTGTACATCGGCAGGAAAGTGGATGAAACAATGAAATTGAAGATCCATTGGAAGGCAACTGCAATAGCTACTGCTGCGCCACGAATGGTATTCGGGAAGATCTCAGAAATCAGTACCCAGCAGATAGGTCCCCAGCTAAACATAAATGAAGCGCTGTAAATCATAATGCTGATGACCGATATGATAGCAGGAAGGCCTGTCACTATGTTGCAAAGAGCTACACCGAAAGCCCCTATTGCCATACCGATGGAACCGGAGATGAGCAACGGTTTACGTCCCCATTTTTCAACGGTAAATACGGCCAATAGAGTAAACAGTATATTGACAACCCCCATAAGAACAGTCTGTACCATCGGATTTGCCATGCCCATTGTCTCAAATATACGAGGTGCAAAATAAAGCACCGCATTAATACCGACAGCCTGTTGGAACACGCTCAACATGATACCGATGAAAATAACCATCCAACCGTAAGTGAAAAGTTTTTCTGTCTTTTCTTCGGTAGTAGCCTTAATATCGGCCAAGATAACTTTAGCTTGTGAAGAACCGTTGATGCGGCTTAGTACGTTCAATGCTTTTTCATCCTTACCGCACATGGCAAGATAACGTGGAGTTTCAGGAACCAACAGTACCAGCAAAGCGAATAATCCGGCAGGTACAGCTTCACTGACAAACATCAAGCGCCAGCCTGTTTCGGTTGTCCATGCGGCAGCTTCAGGGTTCATAATCTGATTCACTCCGTTAACCAAATCGATAACAGGATTGGCATGGCTGCCCAAAATCAGGAAATTCACAAAGTAGACTACCAACTGGCCGAAGATAATCGCAAACTGATTCCACGAAACCAATGTTCCTCGAATATTGCTCGGAGCGATTTCAGCGATATACATCGGACAGATGGCAGACGCCAGTCCAACCCCTACACCGCCCAAAACCCGGTAGAAATTGAATGCAACCAAAAGGGAATATGAAGGAACTCCATGCTCAAAGAACAGGAATTCCGGATAGTATGAGCCTAATGCAGATAGAAAAAACAAGATACCCGCCAAAAAAAGAGAGTTTTTGCGCCCCAGTCTGGAAGCAAAAAAGCCTGAAATAGCACTACCGATGATACAACCGATCAGTGCACTGGATGATGTTATGCCATGTATTGCGTCTGTGTATTCAAAATCGGCTCCCATGAAGAAAGCTTGAAGCCCCTTTTCGGCACCGGAGATAACCGCTGTATCGTAACCAAAAAGCAGACCGCCAATGACAGCCACAAGTACAATAGAGAAGAGATAGATCTTACTACCTTTTTCTGTATAATTCATGATATAATAGATTAGGGGGATTAATACAAATTACGAACTACAAGTTACAATCTACCGGCAGCGGCTATGCAACTGTTACAAAGCCGCAATTCCGGTAATTTTGTAATTTGTAATTCGTAATTAATCAATATTAGCAATACATATTTACGATTGCTTCGTACAATTCTTGCTTGCCGCTGGTTTGTTTCGGTTCGCCATTGGCTTTTGCATAAGCTACGACATCTTCCAGTGTCAACTTGCCATCTTCAAATTCCTTACCCTTACCGTTGTCAAAAGAAGCATAACGGTCTGCAAGCATTTTCTTGTAAGGAGATTCTTCGAGCAATTTTGCAGCGCTCTCCAAAGCACGTGCCATTGCATCCATACCGGCAATATGAGCGATGAAGATATCTTCAAGATCGGTGGAGTTACGACGGGTCTTGGCATCAAAGTTAGTACCACCGTTGCCCAAACCATCGTTGCGGATAATCTGCATCATAGCTTGTGTCAGTTCGTAGTTGTCGATAGGGAATTGGTCTGTATCCCAGCCGTTCTGGTAGTCACCACGATTAGCGTCAATAGAACCTAACATGCCGTTATCTACTGCAACTGCAAGTTCATGTTCAAAAGTGTGGCCGGCCAATGTAGCATGGTTCACTTCGATGTTCACTTTGAAATCTTTATCCAAACCATGAGCTTTCAGGAATCCGATTACAGTTTCCGTATCTACATCATATTGATGTTTGGACGGTTCCATTGGCTTCGGTTCAATGAGGAATGTACCTTTGAAACCACGTGCACGAGCATAGTCGCGTGCCAGAGTCAACATTTGTGCAAGATGTTCTTTTTCGCGTTTTTGATCGGTATTCAGCAATGACATGTAACCTTCACGTCCGCCCCAGAATACATAATTCGTACCACCAAGTTCGATTGTGGCATCAATAGCGTTTTTAATTTGAACAGCTGCACGAGCTACAACATCAAAATCCGGATTGGTAGCAGCACCGTTCATGTAGCGTGCGTGACTGAATACGTTAGCAGTACCCCACAACAGTTTGATACCGGTTTCAGCTTGTTTTTGCTTTGCATAAGCAACAATTGCTTTCAGGTTTGCTTCATATTCTTCAATAGTAGCAGCTTCTTCGCAAAGGTCAACATCGTGGAAGCAGTAATATTCGATACCCATTTTTTGCATGAACTCGAATCCGGCGTCCATCTTATTCTTGGCTGCCTGTACTTTATCAGCATCACCATTCCAGGGGAACTGTTTGGTACCGCCACCGAATTGGTCGCCGCCTTCTGCGCAGAGTGTGTGCCACCATGCCATAGCAAACTTCAACCAGTCTTTCATTTTCTTGCCCATGATGACTTTTTCTGCATCATAGTAGCGGAAAGCCATTGGGTTCTTACTTTCTTTACCTTCGAATTTAATTTTTCCTATTCCGGGAAAATACTCTTTTGTTGCCATAATTCTAATTGATTTAAAGGGTTAATATATCACTATTTAATAATTTATTATTTCATGTTCATGTCCAAACAGTGCTTCCAGCGTGCATACGCATCTGCATAGGCTTGACGGTCGGCTTGTTTCGGTTCTATGATTTCCAATTTTTCCAACGTTGCAAAAGCTTCGTTATTATCCTTATAGACGCCTGCGCCTATACCTGCACCTTTTGCTGCGCCCACCGAACCGTCAGTATCATAAATCTCGATTACCGCTCCTGTTACACCCGCCAATGTTTCGCGGAACAACGGGCTGAGGAACATATTGGCCTTGCCTGCATGGATTTTTTGCACAGGAATACCCATTTGCTCCATTATATCAATACCATATTTAAAGGAGAACACAATTCCTTCCTGGGCAGCCCGAATTATGTGCTGTTTGCCATGCTGATTGAAGTTTATGCCTTGAATGGAGCAACCTATTTCCTTATTTTCCAACATGCGTTCGGCGCCGTTACCGAAAGGCAGAATACTGAGACCTGCACTTCCGATAGGAGCTTGGGCGGCAAGAACATTCATATCGCTGTAAGAGATACCCTCAGGAGCAACGGTCCGTTTCATCCATGAGTTAAGGATGCCTGTGCCGTTGATGCATAAAAGAACTCCTAAACGAGTTTGTTCTGTTGTATGATTAACGTGCGCAAAGGTGTTGACACGTGACTTCGGATCATAATTCACTTCACCGTTCACGCCATAGACAACTCCCGATGTACCTGCCGTAGATGCTATTTCACCGGGGTTAAACACATTCAGTGACAAGGCATTGTTCGGTTGGTCACCGGCACGATATGTTATAGGCGTACCTTCTTTCAGGCCCAGTTCCTGCGCAGCGGCAGCATTAACGAGTCCTTGCAAGGAGAAGGTTGGTTTGATGTCAGCTATCAGTGAATGGTCAAAGCCATAATACTTCATCAGGAAATCTGCTACTTGGTTGTTCTTGAAATCCCAAAACATACCTTCCGACAAGCCTGACACAGTGGTGCAAATTGTACCGCTTAGTTTCATTGCGATATAATCGCCCGGTAACATGATTTTGTATATTTTCTCGTAGATAGCCGGTTCGTTTTCCTTTATCCACGCGAGCTTAGATGCAGTAAAATTGCCCGGAGAATTCAGCAGATGAGAGAGGCACGTTTCTTCTCCCAGTGTTTCAAATGCTTTTTGTCCATAGGGAACTGCTCTGGAGTCACACCAGATGATTGCCGGACGCAATACATTCTGGTCTTTGTCAACGCATACCAGTCCATGCATTTGGTAAGAGATGCCGATAGCTTTGATATCTGCTGCATCCACGCGCGATTCTGCCAGTACAGCCTGTGTTGCCTGTTTCAAATTTTCCCACCAGTTTTCCGGGTTTTGTTCCGCCCAACCCGGTTTTACAGCAATAATCTCCGCTTCTGTTTTCGGAAAGAATGCAGAAGATACACATTTACCGCTTTCTGCGTTTACCAAACTCGCTTTTACGGACGAGCTGCCGATGTCATAACCTAATAAATACATATTGAATTAAAAATTAAAGGTACTACTACTTTATTTACCACCCTATTATCACACATATTATCTCTTTATCGTCTCACTTTATTATAAATCTTCTTGTCAAAGCGATAATATCGTGCTGCGCGGTGGGCAACGCCTTGCTGTTTCTCTTCCAAAGGCACTACATATTCCATTAGGGCTATTTTTTTGTGGAAGTTACGCACATCAATCTGTTTGTCGTACAACAACTCATACAAAGTACGAAGTTGTGACGCAGTAAATTTGCGTGGAAGCAAATCAAACAATGATGACGGGTTGAACTCTATATATTGACGGATATAAGTTATCGCTTCTTTTATAATAAGGTTATGATCGAAAGCCAACGCTTTTATATTCGGCAGCGCCACCCAATCAGCCATATAGTTGTCCAAATCACGATTCAGTGCTCTATCTATTTTCACCAGTGAAAGATATGCTATTGTCACAATGCGCTCAACTTTGGACTGCATAGCACGTTCCAACCAATGCACATCCTTGGGATCTTTGGTACGGTTTTTGGAGCCGAACGCTTTGAATTGCATCAGATTTACATTTTTGAGTCCGGTCAATTCATTCAACACCCTTTGGGCTGCTTCATCCAAATCCTCATCCATATAAATCAGGCTGCCGGGAAGTTTCATATCATGGAAGACTTCTCCCTCTTCCTCTCCTGCCCGTTTAATCAGCAACACCTTTAGCTGCTCTCCGTCAAAACCTATCACCACACAATCTACGGAAATATGATTGTTTGCCAATGGCGTGTTATGTTCCATGTTTTGCATAATATTTATGTTTAACGGCTGCAAATATAATGAGGTTTTTTGAATATGCAATAGGCGAAAAGAATATTTTTGATATGTTACAAAGCATTATTTTACAGACAAATACATATCATATCTTTTACAATATCACCTTGTTGTGTTATCGTATAAAATACAATATGTAATTTAAGTAAAGTTCCATTGTTGTAATTGTAATAGATACAATAACTATAAACTCCTTAATTTATAAGGATTTTACGATTTGCCCACTACTCTTTCCGAGGGGCTACATATTGTATTATAAACACACGTCAAGAAGCGCCTTGCACAAAAAACATCTGTTTGTGCGATGATTACCGGAAAAAACCTATACCTTTGCACCACTTTTTTAATTAAACACTAAAAATAAGTAAATATGAAAGCATTTGTATTTCCGGGTCAAGGTGCTCAGTTCGTAGGAATGGGAAAAGACCTGTACGAAAATTCGGCTTTAGCCAAAGAACTTTTTGAAAAAGCAAATGATATTCTCGGATATCGTATCACAGATATCATGTTCAACGGTACGGATGAAGATCTGCGCCAGACCAAAGTAACACAGCCTGCCGTATTCCTTCACTCTGTTATCTCTGCACTTTGCATGGGAGATGACTTCAAGCCCGAAATGACTGCGGGTCATTCACTCGGTGAGTTTTCCGCATTGGTGGCAGCCGGGGCATTGAGCTTTGAAGATGGCCTGAAGCTGGTTTACGCTCGTGCAATGGCTATGCAAAAGGCTTGTGAAGCACAGCCTTCCACTATGGCCGCCATCATTGCTCTGCCGGACGAAAAAGTTGAAGAAATCTGTGCACAGGTAAGTGCGGAAGGTGAGGTTTGTGTTGCTGCCAATTATAACTGTCCGGGACAAATCGTTATCTCCGGTTCTATCGAGGGTATCAACAAGGCCTGCGAACTGATGAAGGCTGCCGGTGCAAAGCGTGCTTTGCCTTTGAAGGTAGGCGGCGCTTTCCATTCTCCACTCATGGATCCTGCCAAAGTAGAGTTGGAAGCTGCTATCAACGCTACTGACGTTCATGCTCCGAAATGTCCGGTTTATCAGAATGTAGATGCTCTGCCCCATACTGATCCGGCCGAAATCAAAAAGAACCTCGTTGCTCAGTTGACAGCTTCCGTACGTTGGACACAGACGGTAAAGAACATGGTTGCCAATGGTGCCACTGACTTTACGGAATGTGGTCCGGGCGCAGTATTGCAAGGTCTTGTTAAGAAGATCGACAGCAGTGTATCTGCTCATGGAATTGCATAATCAATAAAGAACAATAAGTTCAAAGGGGCTGCTTGCTTCACTTAGCGAGACAGCCCCTTTTTTTGATAGCGTATTGTAAGTCAGGCGTTGTTATTTTTATCCCGTTCGGACTTTGGCTCTTTCTTCCGTATTTGCTGAAATTGAACCGGACGAGGCTTTCTTGCTGCAATGTTTCTTCACCGGAAGTCAGGCTGTTGATTTCATTACCGGACAATGCCCGGTCGAAGATGAGATACAGGCATAATCGAATCTCACGATGCCGTAGCCTGTTATGAGGGCTTTGAATGCTCCCGGTATTGTTTCATTCTCAGTCATGGCGTATCTTTTTGTCTTGCTGTTGTGATTAATAAATTAGTTGAATCTCTCTCGTTTGCGCTATTCCCCGCTGCGAGGCGGGGAAGTGCTGCCGACTGCACCCGGACATTAACGCAGGCTGTCCGAATAGCTGTTTCCCGCAGGTCAGTTTCCGGCAGGCGTGCGCTTAACGAGTATCGGATAATCAGTGCCGCCACTGCCTGCTTGCCAGATATAAGTGCTGCTGGACACGCCGGCGTTGATGCCGGAGAGCAGGCCGTTCAGGCCGTTGATGGTGGTGAAGGAGTTGCACGCTGTGGAGGAGCTGTTGTTTTTGTTCTTGCCTATCATATCGGAAGTCCCGTCGCTGGAGTCGTTGTTCCACGCCGAGTAGGTGCAGTTATCGCCATCTATGTTGCCTACCAGACCACCTGCTCCGGAATCTTCGGTTTTTCCGCCACTAACCGTTGCCTTTGCATTGGCAATGCAGCCGGTTATAGTTGGGGCGGCACCGCTACTACCTCCTGTAATTCCTCCGGCATAGTTCTGCAAGTTGTTGTCCGAGGTGGTGGAGGAAACGGTACCGTTGAAGCGGCAGAATTCAATGGTTCCATTAGCCAGCCGACCGCATATACCTCCGGCATTACATATACCTCCGCTATTTACGCTGACCGTTCCCTCCACGATAAGGTTGCTGACCGTTCCGAACAAAACTTCGAACAATCCGCCCTTCATCTCGGAAGTGGATTGTGATGTGATTGAAACGTTCATATTGTTGATGGTATTGCCTTGTCCGTCAAAAGTTCCCGTAAAATTTGCTATCGGTGTCCACGGTTTGTTTTCGAGGTTGATGTTATTGCCGAGCTTGTAGTTGGCTTCACTATATTTAGCATTGGTGCAACCCGTTATCACCGCTTTGGCTTTCGCAAGCGTGGACAACGCCGCCAGTTGTTCGGCGGTGGCGATGGTGTAATGGTAGTTTTTGGCATCCTCGCCACTTCCGGCGGTCTTTGCAGCATCGAGAACCTTTCTGGCAGGGGCGACGTCGATATCGTACTTTTCATCCGGTGTTGTCCAGTCGCTGTTGATGTCCACGGTCATATTGACGGTAGAGGACGAGGGCTCGCCGATAAGGTTTCCGGCGGCATTGACGCAGTAGTTGCGCTTGAGAGGGATTCCGGCGGGGATGGTGACCGTGGGCAGTGACTTGCTCGCGTCCGAGGAAGCGAATTCGAGCTTGATGTCGCCCATCGTGCCGTCCTCAGCATTGGCGAACAGGTAGAGGCAAATCAGGGTTTCGCACGTCTGGCCGCCGATGGTGATGTCGTTGCCATAGTTGCGGTGGCCATTAGCAGCGGGCAGTCCATAATTTTTTATTCCGGTAGCGTTGCCTGTGGCAACGTCGAACTTGTAGAGGGTGTTAAAATGGGCTATAACATGCTCGCAGGAAGCGAAACGCTCCGCATTCTTTTCAGCAATGGTCAGCTTCATAAACGGACGGGTGAGCGTGACCGTGGGAATGGTCAGCGCCTTTTCGGCTTTGGTGAACTCTGCGCTGGCAAAGAATGCATCCCCCTCTTCGGGATATATTGGCAAGGTGATGCTAATTTCCACCTCTTTCAATCCGTTTGTAGTGGTGTAATACTTATTACCATAAGAATCTACACCGGCTAATCCGGCTATCTCTTGAGATGATTTCTCTTGGTTTGCCGGGATATAGTCCGCCCAGAGCAGCGCCTTGTACGTTCCGGCGGTTGCCAGATCGAACGAGAAGTCGATTTCGGCGTCTCCGGCACTGGGGCAAATTTCCTGACGGATTTTGAGCGCGGGTGTATCCTCCGTGTCCCATACTTCGAGGATGCAGCGGAGTTTGTGGTCGGTGGGAGCCGCGGGCAGTGCCCGGCTTTTGAGCTGCGGCTGCACAAAGTCGGCAGGCAGCGAGGCGGTGAGGGTCACGCGGTTGGCGTTGGTGTCGGTCGGCAGCGCGTCGGTTTCGTCCTGACTGCACGAGGTCATCAGCCCCACGAGGGCGATAATCCAGAGGTAAAGATGATACTTTTTCATGTGTTCAGTAATTTAAAATTTTAATTTATTGGTAATTCACTCTTTTATCAATGTAGCAGACCGTCGAGGTCAATGTCTATATCTCCTTCAAATTCGTCGTCTATGTCCACGCCTCCCTGCATCTCGTTGGTGAGGAAACGGGCACGCACGGTGGTGAGGTGTCCCCGCCGGTAGGGCACTTTCAGCCCGGTGGTGCGGCTGATGACGTTGCCGCCGCTGTCGCGTATCTCCATCGAGAGGCTGACGAACGATTCCGTACCGTTCACAAACACGAAGTCCGTGCCGATGGCGCATTCCTCCCGTCCGTCCGCGGGGACGGCGAGCGGAGTGGTATAGGCTATGCCCGTCCGCGAATCCGCAGGCTTGCCCGCGAGGACGTTGAACACCGTGGGGAGGTAGAAGCCGTAGGAGAACGTGATGGTAAATGTTTCATCGCCGGCACGTTGCTTCTTTGTCTTCCGGAGGAAATCCTTCACGTCGGTGGCTATCAGTTCGTACTTCGCCAGCGGTCGCACCATATCCACGCTGACCTGCACCCGGGCGTTCCATTCGTCGCGGTATTGCCGCAGGTCGAGGGCGGCGGTTCCGTAGAGGCAGTCGCGATAAGGGGTGCTGCCCGTATAGGGGTCGGTGCAGGCCACCTGCTGCAAGTTGTCCGTATCGTAATAGAGATCGTCCGTTGTACCTGCCTTTACGTAATCCGTCCATACGGCGAGGGTATATTCCAGCGCATGCAGTTTCAGATGGATGGGGAGCGAGATTTTAGCGTCTCCGTCTTCTTCGGCGGTCTCCATCACCGTCACCTGCCGGGTTGTGGGCTTGCCTTCCCGCCACGCCTCGATGATGAAGCGGCGGCGGTAGCCATCGTCGGCTTTCGTTGTTATGTTGCGGGCCTTATTGGTTCCGCTGCGTGCACTTTCCCGCGTGATGATTTCCAGCGGAACAAGTTCCAGATCGAGCGTCACTTCGGTGTTGACCTCAACGAGCGTAGGGTCAACGCCCTCTTCGCCCTCTTCCGTCATGCCGGGGTAGTCGTGTACACAACCGGCAAGGGCGATTGTCAGTACAAGGGCGATAAATCCTATCGTGTATTTCTGTTTCATAAGCCGTTATTTTTTAAGGTTAAAACGATAGACCACGGAAAGCCCCACGCGGGTGATTCCCCAATAGTTCTTCGTCCGGGTGTTGATGCGTGCGCCGTTATCCATATTATAATAGGTGCCGTAGCGCATGTTGGCATAGCCTGCGCCGAGGGTGAACTCGCCCGCCCAATGTTCATTAAAGGACAGCAGGTAACCGTAACTGATACCTGCGCCGAGAAGCGGACGGCCGATGTCCTGATAGCGGTCGCGGTTCCACTTCACGCTGTACCGGCCCACGTGTGCATGAACGCCGAGGAAATGCCCCTCTCCGGGCTTCGATAGCCAGTAACGGGCTTCGGGCTGGATGGTAAACGTCTTTACGGCGTGTTTGCTGCCCACATACCACGGGCACCAGAGTACAGGCAATTCTACGGAGAAATGTTCGCTCACCTGCACATCGGCGGCAAGGTTCATTATCGTACCCGCCCATGCCGCAAGGTTGGTTTTGACGGCCACATAGCGGGATGAAGTTTGCGGAGAGGATACCGATTCGTCCGTTTGCATCGGTTGCGCATTCAGTGAGGAACAAAGAATAAAGCCTATTATCAGGCAGCTAATGTTTTTTTTATTCATTGATACATGTATTTAATTTTGTTCTTTAACTATTGTTGTTTGTTCTGTTTCGCAAAGCTATATATCCTTAAGTTGCAATTCGTCAAAACCCTATTGCCATTTTATCAAAATCTTAGTGTTTATGCGGGATTGAGGACTGTTTTATCCTGAATTCTCTTTTTCGCGGTATTGTTTAGGTGTAATCCCATCGTGATATTGCGCAAAAGTCCGGTGCAATGCCGAAGGTGAAGTGAAGCCGGATTTCAGGGCAACTTGGTTGACTGTGAGCCCCGGATGATTCCGCAACAGCTCTTCGGCGTAATGGATGCGGTAGCTGCGTACCACATCGCTGAAACTTTCTCCCCAGCCTTCATTGAATATCTGTGAAAGATAAGTCCGGTTCAACGGAAGCACCCCTGCCACATCCATCAATTTGAAATCCTTACGCAAATAAGGTTTTGTTTCTTCCATCCATTGCTGTACTTTTGTTGTGTATTCGGGCAGTTTTACAAGGAATACCGTTTCATTCATACTCTTTTCCTGTTGTTCCGCATCGTCCACGACCGGAGGCGGCGGCAATTTTTCCACTTCCTCATTTTCCCGGGCTTCTTCTTCATTCATGGTATGGCGGAAGAAGTTCTCCGGATACGGGTTTTCATGGAAAAAGCCTTTGTAAAAGATGAAACCGAAAAACAACTGGACTATGATATTATGTGCTACGTAGCAATAGGTATTGCCATCCAGCAATATCCAGCAGAAAGCAAACATGATGAACATCGTCCCCAAACCGTAAAACCGCAGCCAGGATATTTCCATGTCTTCGGTCGAAGCATAGTTTGCATCACACCATTGCCGGTATGAAACCTCGTGGCGATAGACAATCAGAATCAGATAAGCAATATAGGCAAATACGGAAAAAACGATAACCAATCTGTACCAGACATTGAATTGCCCCATATTAATAGGAAGAGTATCCCAATGAGCCAGACGGACAGGAGTTTCGCCCAGCAGATACATAACCGCAAAATAGAAAGCTACAATCACCAGATAAGGGGACATGACCAGCAAACAGCGTTTCGGGGTGAGCCAGCCGGGGCGGACAACTTCAAGAGGATAGAAAAGGGTGATGATAGCATAAAGATTACCGGCTATCAGGACAAAAGGGGCAAGTACGTTGCTCTCCAACGTTCCCATAAAGCCGAACAAAAGGCCAAAGATACGGATTGCATAAGCTATTCCCCAAGCCAGCATGACATACGCCAACAAACGCTTGGAGCGACTGCCTTCTGCATGAAGAAGAAGTAAAATCGCTCCCGCTATGCAGATAACGGTACACATCGGTATCAACATCTGCAAAACGGATTCCCATCCGGGAATAATCAGGTTCATAAAATCATCCTATTCATTTTTACACTACGTTTCATCGCGCCTGAACACAAGAAAGGCGTGAGCCACTGTTAACTTTATCCATAAATCAGGTCTTCGCAATACCCGTGTTGTTAGATAAAGCAACAGCACTCACGCCACTTATGTATATAGGCTACCACGTAGCATAACCCGGAAGGGTTTGCAATAAGTAGGTATATAACAAAAGGACGTGAGCGTTTGTTGCTACCATCTCCAACAACACTGAATCAAAGTTGCGAAGTTTGATTTATGGAGATTGGTATTTTTAAACGCTTCCGTTGTCACATGTCTCATTCCGCCCCGAAAAGCAGAATGCGTACAAAGATAACGGATACCGTTTATTTATCAAAGCAGCACGACAATTGTTTTTACCGGACGATGCGAAAATATTAACTTACGAGCAGTAAAGGAGAAAAAAACAATGGACAATTCGATACCCAAAACCGAAAGCCGTCAATTATTCCTTTAAAAAGCACCTTTTTCCCCTTGTTTTGCAAGGAGATTGGAGAAATTAAGTATCTTTAATCACTTAATGTTATTCCGATTGTACAATGATAAACAAGCACACCTTATTATATACATATTGTTTCTTTCTCTGTGTGGCATTAACCGGATGTCACAAGTCGTCCCAACCAATTGACCGGAGTGATATTCGTGAATGGCTTTCACAGGATGCAGACTCGTGCTTATGGTACTATACCGGCCATTATACCACTTTGCTTAAAGAAAAGAGATACCGGGAAATGGAGCAACTGTATGCCTCCGTTTTGCGTGCTATGCCGGAACATCCCAAAGGGGGCAAAAACATGAACTACCTGATGGGCTGGGTGCTGACCTATTATTATAATGCCCTGATGTATCAGGACAAAGCGGACGGCAGCGAATTTCTGACCGACAGCCTGCTGAACAGCCGCCACCCTTACTATGCCCAAGTGCTTCGCCCGGAACTGCTTGCCCACTCCTGCAAGTTCTATCTGGCTCAGAACCGGATGAAGCAGGTAGACAGCATCGGACATCTCTTTCTTTCCCTTCCCCCTACGGACGATCCACGAAGAGATGCCCGGACGTGGCATGTTATGGCATATTCTCTGGAGTTTTGCAGTATTGACACTAAAGCTCCAATGCAGCTGATGGAACATGCGGTAGCGTCGTGCCGGAAAGCGGAAGGCAAAGTAGGCAATGAAGGTGAAATATACGGCTACATGGGTTACCTCTACTGGAAAAACGGAGAACCGGAGAAGGCGATAACCGCCATTCAGGAAGCGATAGACTGGTACACAGCCCGTCCGGGGACTCCGGGGGACGGATTGATAGAATGTTACAATGACCTTAGTCAGGTATATGCCACCCTTGAACTCTTTGACAAAGCCATAGAAGCCAATACCCTTGCAGTAGAAGCATCCAAGAAGCTGGATAACTGGACGCTGGAAGAGGTGTACCGTTTGCGTGCGGCCTGCTTCAGTAATGCCGGAGAGAAGGATTCTGCGCTGTTCTATATACAGGAAGCCATCAAAGCCACTCCGAAAAGCGCGGAAAAGTACTTCAATCTTTTATTACGTATCAACCGGTTGGATTATTATTATGCCGCCTACCCCGACTCCATAGCCGGACAACTGGATGAATGTTGCCGTCTGCTGAAAGATACCGCCCATATAGACCCGTTTGCCCAAAACTATTTGTATGCTTACCATGGCAAGGCATTGCTGCGAACGCCGGGGCACGAACAAGAAGGAGTGGAACAGTTGGAGCGGAGTTTTCGGAATTTTCAAACGTCCCATTTCCCGGAAGGAATCATTTCCGTCGGCGATGAATTGATACGCGCCTACATCCGGACAGGGATGCCGGACCGGATTTCATCTATATATTCCTTATATACCGAAACAAGCGACAGCCTGCGGCATCGGGCACGTGCCAATGTTGCTATCGGAGCCAATGTCCGTTACGAAACGGGACGCAAGGAACAGGAGAACCTTGTTCTTGCCGCCGAGGTGTCTTTGAAGCAACGGACACTGATTTTTACCCGGCTATTGGTCGGACTGCTGTTTGTCTTCCTTCTCGTTGGGGGGATGTATATGCGTCAGCGCCAGCGTTTCCTTCGTCAGGTCAGTAACGCACGCCTCTCACAAATCAGCGGATTGCTCCAGACACAACAGGAACTGAAAGAGAAAAATGAATCCTTGCAGGGAATGCAGGAAGAACTGCGTCAAAGCAACGAGGCATTGTTCGAGGCAAAACAAGAGTTAAGCCGGCATAATGCTTCATTGACACAAAAGAAAGCTGTCAGCAATCTTCGGATGAAAATCAGCACCGAAATTTTCAACTCCGACAAAGAAGCTGAGTTCCGCCGTAGCTTCACAGCCTTCTATCCCGATTATATTCCTGCACTGCACCGGTTAAGCCCGGACATTACCCGTACAGACGAGCTGATTGCCATGCTTATTATTCTGGAACTAAGCAGTGACGAGATTGCTCTCACGTTGGGTATTTCCAAAATTGGAGTGAACAAGGCCCGTAGCCGTATGCGTAAAAGACTGGGGTTAGCCGGTGACACTAAATTGGAGGACTTTCTGAAAGGGATATGGGATTAGCATACATCCTTTATTTGCAGAACCTCTCTTCCTTCCGGAACTATTTCCATACCTGAAAAGGACGTAAAAAAATCCCTTTTTTATTTTTTATATTTTATTTTCTCTTACCTTTGCCACCGTAAAGACAAAGGGGTGCCCCGACGGGCTGAGATTATACCCTCGAACCTGATGCAGTTAGTACTGCCGTAGGAATTGGATATTTTTTTTCTTCACAGAACTTACCTTAACGGTGCTTCTTTGTATTTACTTCCATTGTTTTACTTAACAGAAACAGAAAATGAAAGTATTAATCAACAACAAAGAAGTGGAAACCGAGGCCTCTACCCTTTCACAGCTGACCAATGAGCTTTCCTTACCGGCGCAAGGCATTGCCGTTGCCGTCAATAACCGTATGGTTCCACGCATGGAATGGACGAATTACGCACTATCCGAAGGCATATCTATCGTAATAATAAAGGCAGCCTGCGGCGGATAAATTATGAAAACAGTTCAGTTCATTACACATTACACTGAAAAGTACTCCTATCTCGACTCTGCCCGTATGGCATTGAAAGGGGGATGCCGGTGGATACAACTGCGTATGAAAGATACCGGCAAAGAGGAAATAGTGTCCGTAGCTATGGAGCTGCGGAATTTATGCAATGATTGCGGCGCCATATTCATCATTGACGACCATGTGGAGCTGGTCAGGGAAATCGGGGCGGACGGCGTGCACCTTGGTAAAAATGACATGTCCGTTGCCGAAGCGCGGCGCATACTTGGAGATGAATATATCATAGGCGGCACTGCCAATACGTACGAAGATGTGAAAAAGCATTGGCTCAACGGAGTGAATTACATCGGTTGCGGACCGTTCAGATACACTACAACCAAACAGAAACTCAGTCCTATATTGGGGTTGGAAGGATATAAGGAGATTATCCGGAAAATGCAGGAAGAAAAGATCTGTCATCTTCCTGTCGTAGCCATTGGCGGGATTACCTTTGCCGATATTCCTGCGATCATGCAGACAGGCGTTACGGGCATTGCTCTTTCAGGGACTGTGTTGCGTGCAGACAATCCGGTAGAGGAAATGCGAAAGATACTTGCCGTAATTAACCAAACAGACAATTATTGAAACAATAAACAAAAAGGTATATGGAAAAATTAGTTATTGCGGGACGTGAATTCAACTCCCGTCTGTTTTTGGGAACAGGAAAGTTTAATTCCAATGAAATAATGGAACAGTCCATTCTGGCATCCGGTACGGAAATGGTAACGGTGGCAATGAAACGCATTGAGCTGGAAAACAAGGAAGATGATATGCTGAAACATATCCGTCATCCCCACATTCAGCTCTTGCCCAACACTTCGGGCGTGCGTAATGCCGAGGAAGCGGTGTTTGCCGCACAAATGGCACGTGAAGCATTCGGAACCAACTGGCTGAAACTGGAAATTCATCCTGATCCGCGCTATCTTCTTCCCGACTCCACCGAGACCCTGAAAGCTACGGAAGAACTGGTGAAACTGGGGTTTGTAGTCCTTCCCTATTGCCAGGCGGACCCCACACTTTGCAAACGGCTGGAAGAAGCCGGCGCTGCTACCGTCATGCCGCTGGGTGCACCTATCGGTACGAATAAAGGATTGCAGACCAGAGACTTTCTGCGGATTATCATCGAACAGGCCACTATCCCCGTGGTGGTAGATGCCGGTATAGGTGCTCCCAGCCACGCTGCCGAAGCAATGGAAATGGGTGCTTCCGCCTGTCTGGTAAATACGGCCATTGCCGTAGCCGGAAACCCCACAGCTATGGCACAAGCCTTCAAACAAGCCGTAGAAGCCGGACGTATGGCCTATGAAGCCGGTTTGGGATTGCAGGCCGACAGCTTTGTAGCCGAAGCCAGTTCTCCCCTCACAGCTTTCCTTAATGAATAAAACAGCAACAGTCAGTTATGAAACCAAGAATAAAATTCCCTCGTTCCGAGAAAGTATATCTGCCGGGAACGTTATATCCCGAACTTCGCGTAGCTATGCGCAAAGTGGAACAAGTGCCCAGTACGACCTTTGTCAATGGAGAGAAAGTGATTAGTCCCAATCCGGACATTTACGTCTACGACACCAGCGGTCCTTTCAGCGATCCCGACATTGAGATAGATCTCAAAAAGGGATTACCCCGCCTGCGCGAACCCTGGATACTGCATCGCAATGATGTGGAGCAGTTGCCGGAGATTACTTCCGAGTACGGCCGTATGCGTCGTGACGACAAGTCGCTCGACCACCTGCGGTTTGAACACATCTCATTGCCCTATCGTGCCAAGCAAGGCAAATGCTGCACACAGATGTACTATGCCAAACAAGGCATCATCACTCCCGAAATGGAATATGTGGCTATTCGTGAAAACATGAATTGCGCCGAATTAGGGATAGACACACATATCACTCCTGAATTTGTCCGCCGGGAAATTGCGGAAGGACGTGCCTTGCTCCCTGCCAACATCAATCATCCCGAAGCCGAACCGATGATTATAGGCCGTAACTTCCTTGTGAAAATCAACACGAACATTGGCAATTCGGCTACCACTTCGAGCATTGATGAAGAAGTGGAAAAAGCACTTTGGAGTTGTAAATGGGGCGGTGACACCCTAATGGACCTATCGACCGGAGCAAACATCCACGAAACCCGGGAGTGGATCATCCGCAACTGTCCGGTTCCCGTAGGTACGGTTCCCATTTATCAGGCGTTGGAAAAGGTGAACGGCAAAGTAGAGGAACTTACCTGGGAACTCTATCGGGACACGCTGATTGAACAATGCGAGCAAGGTGTGGATTATTTCACCATACACGCAGGTATCCGCCGCCACAACGTACATTTGGCGGACAAACGCCTGTGCGGCATCGTGAGCCGCGGCGGAAGCATTATGAGCAAATGGTGTCTGGTGCACGACCGCGAAAGTTTCCTGTACGAGCATTTTGATGATATCTGCGATATATTGGCGCAATACGATGTGGCGGTATCCTTAGGTGACGGTTTACGTCCCGGCTCCACATACGATGCCAATGATGAAGCGCAGTTTGCAGAACTCGACACCATGGGCGAACTGGTGCTTCGTGCCTGGGCAAAGAATGTGCAGGCTTTCATCGAAGGTCCCGGACACGTGCCCATGCACAAGATTAAGGAAAATATGGAACGCCAGATAGAAAAGTGCCACAACGCTCCTTTCTATACGCTGGGGCCGTTGGTTACGGACATCGCTCCGGGCTACGACCATATCACCTCTGCTATCGGTGCGGCGCAAATCGGTTGGCTGGGTACGGCCATGCTGTGCTACGTCACCCCCAAAGAGCACCTTGCATTGCCCGACAAGGAAGATGTGCGCGTAGGAGTTATCACCTATAAGATAGCCGCCCACGCCGCCGACCTTGCCAAAGGACATCCCGGTGCGCAAGTACGCGACAACGCGTTGAGCAAGGCGCGTTATGAGTTCCGTTGGAAAGACCAGTTCGACCTCTCGCTCGACCCGGAACGCGCACAGACTTATTTCCGGGCAGGACGCCATATAGACGGAGAATACTGCACGATGTGCGGCCCTAACTTCTGTGCAATGCGGTTGTCAAGAGAATTGGGAAAGAAAAAAGAATAACTATCGGATTAACTTTATCATAGAATAAAATGTTTTCAGACGAATTAGAAAAAATATCCTGGGAAGAAACGACCGTCCGCATCAATTCAAAGACAGATGCGGATGTGCGCCGCGCACTTTCCAAGGAGCATTGCGACGTAGAGGATTTTATGGCGCTCATTTCACCGGCCGCCGTTCCCTACTTGGAAACAATGGCGCGTTTGAGCAAGAAATATACGGAAGAGCGTTTCGGCAAAACGATTTCCATGTTTGTGCCATTATATATTACGAATTCCTGCACCAACTCCTGTGTGTACTGTGGTTTTCACATCAGCAATCCCATGCCCCGTACCATACTGACAGAGGAGGAAATTGTCAATGAGTACAAGGCTATCAAGAAGCTCGCGCCTTTTGAGAACCTGTTGCTGGTTACAGGTGAAAATCCCGCCAAGGCAGGCGTTCCGTACATTGCCCGCGCACTCGACTTGGCAAAGCCTTATTTCAGCAACCTGAAGATTGAAGTAATGCCCTTGAAAGCCGAAGAATATGCCGAACTGAAGACGCATGGCATGAACGGCGTCATCTGTTTTCAGGAGACCTACCACAAGGCGAACTATAACATATACCACCCGCGTGGCATGAAGTCCAAATTCGAATGGCGCGTAAACGGCTTTGACCGTATGGGGCAGGCAGGCGTACATTCCATCGGCATGGGAGTGCTCATCGGTTTGGAGAAAGAGTGGCGGACGGACATTTGCATGATGGCATACCATCTGCGCTACCTTCAGAAGCATTATTGGAAAACGAAGTATAGCGTCAATTTCCCGCGTATGCGCCCTTCGGAGAACGGCGGGTTTCAACCCAACGTGATTATGAGCGACCGCGAGCTGGCTCAGGTTACCTTTGCCATGCGAATATTCGACCATGATGTAGACATATCCTACTCCACTCGCGAACCGGCTTTCATACGCGACCACATGGCAACTTTAGGAGTTACCACCATGAGTGCGGAGAGCAAAACAGAACCGGGCGGATATTATAGCTATCCGCAAACTCTGGAGCAGTTCCACGTCAGCGACGAGCGCAAAGCCGTAGAAGTGGACAGGGCTTTGAAAAGTTTGGGACGGGAACCCGTATGGAAAGATTGGGATGCCAGCTTTGACCTGAAACGTGTCTGACACTCTTTACATATATAATTATGACCCGATACAGCAGACAAACCGCCCTTCCCGAAATAGGAGAAGACGGACAAGAGAAACTGCATAAGGCAAAAGTGTTGATAGTAGGTGTAGGAGGGCTTGGCTCCCCTATCGCCCTCTATCTTGCGGGTGCAGGAGTAGGCACAATAGGCTTGGTGGATGACGATACGGTGAGTATCAGCAATCTGCAACGCCAGATATTGTACGCGGAGAACGAAACCGGCCTGTCCAAAGTGCACTGTGCCGCCAAGAGGTTGCAGGCTCTGAACAGTGAGGTGAACATCCTTGCCCACCCCTTTCGTCTCAGTTCGGAGAATGCCCGCCGGCTGATTGCAGAATATGATATTATCGTTGACGGATGCGATAATTTCTCCACCCGCTATCTGATTAGCGACAGTTGCAGTGCACTGAACAAACCTTATGTTTACGGTGCTATTCAAGGATTTGAGGGGCAAGTTTCCGTATTCTGCCATGGCGGGCAACCTAAGACATACAGGGACTTGTATCCCGACGAAGCCGCAACATTACAAATGCCTGCTCCCGATAAATCTGTGATAGGCGTTACTCCAGCCATTGTGGGCAGTGTAGAAGCGAGTGAGGTTCTGAAACTTATTTGCGGTTACGGCGATGTACTGGCCGGAAAATTATGGACTGTCGATCTTAGGAGCATGCAGTCGTTCATTCTTTTAATATAAATGGCAGAAAAAATATACCCGAATTGTATGAAACTGATAGTGATTACCCAACCTGAATTCTTTGAAGATGAAGCCGCTGCGATCACTTCCCTGTTCGATGCCGGACTTGAGATCCTTCATCTTCGCAAACCCGGTGCGTCTTACGAAGATATGGACAAACTCTTGCGCCGCCTTCCGGCGGAATACATGGAGCGCATCGTTACCCACGACCATTTCGGGCTTGCATCCGAACGGAACTTGAAAGGTGTTCATCTGAACGGACGCAACCCGGCAGTACCTGCTGGCTTTACAGGGCACGTCAGCCGTTCCTGCCATTCGCTGGAGGAAGTGGCGGAATATAAAGCGGCATGCAACTATGTTTTCCTCAGTCCCATATACAACAGCATTTCAAAAGAGGGATATGCTGCTGCCTACGCTTTTGATGATTTGCGGAAGGCACATCAGGCGGGCATCATCGACTCCGGCGTAATGGCGTTGGGCGGTGTCACTGCTGAGCACTTACCCGAAATCAATTCATTAGGTTTCGGCGGCGTGGGACTGTTAGGCGATATATGGCAGCGGACGGGAACGGATTTCATCAATCATTTCAGGGAGCTGCTCCGTTCGGCTTCTGTCTTTTAATCATCAATCATTTTATCATCATGTTGTCCACTCCAGTCATTCTCACCGTTGCCGGTTCCGATTGTTCCGGCGGCGCAGGCATACAGGCGGATATTAAGACGATTTCCGCATTGAAGGGGTATGCCGCCTCCGTCATTACCGCCGTTACCGCACAGAATACGGTAGGGGTTCAAGCCGTCTACCCCATTCCGCCGGATATTGTCCGCATGCAGACAGAATCTGTCATGGACGATTTGCAGCCTGCTGCCGTCAAAATAGGAATGGTGCACAATGCCGCTATCGTACGCGCCATTGCGGAATGTCTGCAAAGGTTCCGCCCCCGCTTTGTTGTCTGCGATCCGGTCATGGTGTCTACCAGCGGACGGCAACTGATGACGGAAGATACCATTCACACAATTCAGGAAGAGCTTTTCCCCCTCTGCTCACTGATAACTCCCAATTTGAGTGAAGCATCATTGCTGCTTGCACGCACTGTCACAGATGTGGAGGATATGAAACAAGCGGCTCGCGAACTGGCAGACCGCTATCATTGTGCCGTATTGGTAAAAGGCGGCCACTTGTCCGGAACCACAATGTGCGATGTGTTGTATGGCGACAACGGATTCAGCCTGTTCGAACAACAAAAGATAGAGAGTTGCAATCTTCATGGTACGGGCTGCACGCTGTCTTCCGCCATTGCCACCCTCGCTGCCTGCAACAACGGGCTTGAGGATGCCGTCCGTCAGGCAAAAGCCTATATAAGCAAAGCTATTCTTCATGGCAAGGACCTGCACATAGGGCATGGAAACGGGCCTTTATGCCATTTCTTCCCGGAGGAAGAATGATTGCTCATCTTTTTCCGGAAAACTTCATAATTAAAGCCCGAAATACTTGACAAGGGGTATCCTCATTTCGTATATTTGCACATCGAACAACTAATAACATTAACCTAAAACTTAGTAAATGGCAAAATCAATTTCTTCCTTTTCGGAGTTGGCACAAATGTATTTTCCCGGTTGCACTACTCCTAAAAATGCGGTGAGATGTCTGCAACGCAGCATTAAGAGATGTACAAAATTGGCAACATTATTGGCGGAAACGGGCTATCTTCCCTATAATCACCGCTGGATTTCGCCCAAGCAACAAGCGCTGATATTTGAAAATTTAGGCGATCCATACCCTGATTAAGTTTATAAAACGACATGAAAAAACGGCATTTCACATTGTGATTTGCCGTTTTTTTGTATCCATATTTCAATAAATTCATTCATAGACATCAAAACGCCTATTAATAAATTCCGGAAGAATTTTACTATAATTTTTCAAGAATTACAGTAAAATTCCAAATACATTCATTTATAGGAAGATTTTAAATGTATCATCATTTTACTTTTTCGCATGTAAGCAAATAATGAAAGGCATTTAGGTGGTGGAAAGCTGTTTCTTTTTCTGATTTATGCTTTATTTCATCAAGAAAGGCGGTGTTGTTTATGTATATAAATAGTTACGTTTGCGGCGTTGCCCCAACCCGGTTTCCGTATGCATGCAATCATAATGTTTTCGAATCCATTAATAATTAGCAGCTTACAACTTTTTTCAAAAAAACACGTTCCAAAGGGCCCAAAAGGGGACTGAACGCCCGGCAGCCTGTTGTACCTTTGCATAGTCATTAAAACAAATGGCAATAGTAAACCTTTTATTTTTTAACCTATTAAACTTTAACGATTATGGCTTTAGAGTATGTAGTAACCAAAAGAGTGTTTGGTTTTGACCAGTCGAAAACAGAAAAGTATGTAGCGCGTTCCGTCGGTTCCGGCCAAGTGCGTTTCGACAAAATGTGTGCAAAGGTCAGTCGCCTGTGCGGTGTTCATCGCAAAGTGGTAGACTTGGTGGTAAGCGGTTTGGTGGACATGATGGCAGAGGACATTGACGACGGCAAAACGGTGCAAATGGGAGAATTCGGACTGTTCCGGCCTACCATTAAAACAAAAAGCGCCAACACAGCCGAGGAGGTCAATGCAAGCAATATCCTTTCCAAGCGCATCGTGTTTACGCCGGGAAAGATTTTCCACCGTACACTGGAGGAAATGAGCGTCACCCGTTCAGTGCCTGTGGACACTGACTATACAGACGGAAGCGGCAATAGCGGAAACACCGGTGGCACTGACGGGCCTAATGAAGGCGGCGAAGAAGAGGATCCGTTGGGATAACCGTTATTGAGAGAATACATTTTTTCTTCTACCCTAAAGATGAAAAGCAGCGGGACGTGTCCCGCTGCTTTTTTTATATAATATACCTGCCATTATTAAATTTTATCTATTATTTTTGCAAAAATATTCACAATAAACCAGGCATATATCATGGAAAAAGCAAAAGTATATTTTTCGGACTTACGCACCTCTCCCACTTCCAATCTTTTAGACAAAATGGAACGTCTGCTCAAGCGTGCCGGTATCGGACAGCTTCCTTTACAAGACAGCTTTACCGCCATCAAGATACATTTCGGCGAACCGGGCAATCTGGCATACATCCGCCCCAACTATGCAGCGCGTATGGCAAATTTACTCCGCAGTTTCGGAGCCAAACCTTTCCTGACAGACTGCAACACCCTATATTCCGGCCGCCGTTCCAATGCTGTGGACCATCTGCAAAGCGCAATGGAGAACGGGTTCAATCCCATATCCGCCCAATGCCAGGTGATTATTGCAGACGGAGTCAAAGGTACGGATTACAGGGAAATACCGATAGACGGAGAATATTGCCCGACTCCCAAGATCGGCACCGCTATCGCCGATGCGGACATCATAATCAGCATGAACCACTTTAAAGGGCATGAACAAGCCGGATTTGGCGGCGCTCTGAAAAATCTCGGAATGGGATGTGCCAGCGTAGGCGGCAAACTGGAACTGCATGCATCTTCCCAACCTAAAATAGACACCGGAAATTGCATAGGGTGTAACATCTGCGTAAAACATTGCGCTCACGATGCCATACATTTGAACGCAGAACGCAAAGCGGAAATAGATTATGCCAAATGCGTGGGATGCAGACAGTGCGTAGCTCTGTGCCAGCATGATGCCGCCGTTGTGAGCGACTGGGACACATCCGAACGGCTGAATTACAAAATAGCAGAATATTCCGCCGCCGTACTGAAAGACAAACCGCATTTCCACATCAGTTTCATCATGAACGTATCACCCGAATGCGACTGCTGGAACCATAATGACGCTGCCATCATTCCCGACCTCGGCATGCTGGCGTCGGCAGACCCCGTAGCGTTGGATAAGGCATGTGCGGACTTGGTCATTCAGTCGCCCATTTTGCATGGAAATAATGTGCTTGCCAAAGGACACGAGCACGAAGACCTGTGCGGTTGCGACAAATTCCACATGGTGCATCCCGATACGGACTGGCTTGCCGGCCTGCGCCATGCCGAAAAAATCGGTTTGGGAACAATGGATTACGAGTTAATAAAAATCTAAAGCTGCATTTACACTTATGGCAAAAACAATGGAGGAAGTGCTGGAGCGTTTCCGCACTATTGAATTCCACGAGGATTTTGATATGATTGTGGCTATTGCCAACGGCGGAATTGTTCCGGCGGGTATCATCAACCAGCGCCTGCAGAAAGAAGTGCATCTCTTGCGCATCAATTTGAGAGACGAATACCAGCATCCAAAGTATGACGTTCCGCAATTACTGGCGCCTGTGGATTTCGACTTCAAGGGCAAGAATATCTTGTTGGTGGACGACCGTATAAAAACCGGTTCCACCATCAGGCTGGCACGCGAACTGCTGAAAGATGCATGCAGCATCAAAACCTTTGCAGTGAACGGTACGGCCGACTACGCATTATTTGATGAGACATGTTTCAAATTTCCATGGATATTATGAATAAATGAACATTTTCCTGCTGTTTTCCTTTCTTGCTTCGATAAAATAACTAATTTCGTACCGGACTAAAAATAGCAGAGACTAACAATATGGAAGTAGTAACGAACAACTGGTTCTCAAATAAATATTCTATCGGTTATGCCTTGAGTGGCGGCTTCATTAAGGGATTCGCCCATTTAGGAGCCATGCAGGCACTGCTGGAGCATGACATTAAGCCCAATATAATTTCAGGTGTCAGTGCCGGTGCGTTGGCAGGCGTTTTTTATGCGGACGGCAATGAACCGCATAAAGTCCTGGATTATTTTGCCGGGCATAAATTTCAGGACTTGACAAAATTGGTAATACCCAAAGTGGGCTTGTTCGAGCTTGGCGACTTTAAAGATTTCCTGAGAAGTAACCTGAAAGCGAAAAAACTGGAAGAATTGCAATTGCCACTCATCATCACCGCTACCGACTTGGATCATGGACGTTTGGCACATTTCCATAAAGGAGACATCGCAGAGCGTGTAGCTGCATCCTGCTGCATGCCGGTATTGTTTGCACCCGTAAAAATAGAAGAAACCTATTACGTGGATGGAGGACTTTTGATGAACCTGCCGGTAACCACCATCCGACGGGTGTGTGAAAAGGTGGTGGCAATCAATGTCAGCCCTTTGATGGCGCCTAAGTACAAAATGAACATCGTGAGCGTAGCCTTGCGCTCGTACAACTTCATGTTCCGTTCCAACTCGTTCCCGGAGCGTGAGAAAGCGGACTTACTGATAGAGCCTTACAACCTGGACGGTTACAGCAACCGGGAGCTGGAAAAAGCGGAAGAGATATTTATGCAAGGATACAACGCTACCAATGACATACTGGAACGTCTGCAAATAGAAAAAGGCACTATCTGGAAAGAGTAAAATAACCATTCTCTAAATAAAAAGAAATGAGCGACGAAAATAAACTGATTATTTATCAAGTGTTCACCCGGCTGTTCGGGAACAACAATAACCACTGTATCAATAACGGTAGTATTACCGAAAACGGATGCGGCAAAATGGCTGACTTCACAGCCAAGGCATTAGGAGAAATAAAGAAGCTGGGGGTTACCCATATATGGTATACCGGTATTATAGAACATGCAACGCAAACGGATTATCGTCGCTACAATATCCAGCCCGATCATCCGGCTATCGTAAAAGGTAAAGCCGGTTCGCCATATGCCATAAAAGATTATTATGATGTGGATCCGGATCTGGCAAAGGACGTTCCGGAGCGTATGAGGGAATTTGAAAACCTGGTGCAGCGCACACACCGTAGCGGCCTGAAGGTCATTATTGATTTTGTACCTAACCATGTAGCACGCCAGTACCATTCGGACATGCAGCCGGACGGCACTTCTCAGTTGGGCGTGAACGATGATGCGAACTATGCGTTCAGCCCTTACAATAATTTCTATTACATCCCGCAATCGGAGCTGCATGGACAGTTTGACATGCAAGGTACAGCCGGTGAACCGTATAAAGAGTTTCCGGCCAAGGCCACCGGCAACAATCGTTTTGACGCCTATCCCAACATCAATGACTGGTACGAAACGGTCAAACTGAATTATGGAGTGGATTATCAGAATGGCGGCACCTGTCACTTCAATCCTATTCCCGACACATGGACCAAAATGTTGGATATTCTGATGTTTTGGGCCGGGAAACATATTGACGGCTTTCGTTGCGACATGGCGGAAATGGTTCCTGTCGAGTTTTGGGAATGGGCTATCCCTCAAGTAAAGACCAAGCATCCCGACCTTCTCTTCATAGCTGAGGTGTATAATCCGAAAGAGTACGGTAACTATCTGTTCCGAGGAAAGTTTGATTACCTCTATGACAAAGTGGGACTGTATGACACGCTCCGCGCAATAGTGTGCGGCGACGAATCCGCAACAGCCATTACGAGGGCTTGGCAGAGTTTGGGCGGAATAGAGAAACGGATGCTGAATTTCTTGGAAAACCATGACGAACAGCGCATCGCTTCCGACTTCTTTGCAAGTAACCCGCGTAAAGCCATACCCGCCCTCATCGTATCGGCCTGTATGAACGTAAACCCTATGATGATTTACTTCGGACAGGAATTTGGCGAGCTGGGCATGGACAGCGAAGGCTTCAGCGGAAGGGACGGGCGCACTACGATCTTTGACTATTGGAGCGTCGACACTATTCGCCGCTGGCGCAATGGCGGAAAATTTGACGGGAAAATGATGACGGACAATCAGAAACACCTGTATGCCATCTATCAACGCATACTGACATTATGCAACGAGGAAAAAGCAATCTCACAAGGTGACTTTTTCGATTTGATGTATGCCAATGTCAACGGCTGGCGTTTCAACGAACATAAGCAATATACTTTCTTGCGCAAGTCCGGAAGAGAATTATTGCTGTTTGTCGTAAACTTCGATCATATATCGGCAGACCTTGCAATCAATATCCCTTCCCATGCCTTTGATTTCCTGCAAATACCACAAATGGACCGGTACCATGCCGTCGATTTATTGAGTGGCAAAGAAGAGACAATCAGCCTATTGCCATACAAGGCAACGGAAGTATCTGTGGAAGGATACGGCGGTAAAATTCTTAAAATAAAATTATAAATTATGGAAATGATGCAGAGTGACCGTTTCACTCTGCATCATCCTTACCTTCCATTTTATCCTTCAACCTGTACATACGCGTAATGGCCGGATTATAGAACTCATCCGGATAATGGGCGGTAATGTCACTCAGGTTAGCTTGTACATACCTTTTTACATCAAATATCGTTTCAGCATCGTTCAATTGTATCTGTTCGGGAAATGATGCCGCTTTGGACCACTCTATCAAGGCATTGACACTTTCTTCATCGTATTTATACTCTCTCATAATTCATATATTTTCTTGCAAAGATATAACAATTGCTAAAGTTATCCTTACCCTTATGAACAAATTCTGAAAGGGTGACGTTATATAGATGTGTTTTTCATAGTATTAGATATAAGATTAATTAAAGGAGACGTACCCGCTTGTGATAAGTAAGTACATCAAAGAACAGAAGCGTCTGTTTTGATTGATAAATGTGTAAGAAGCATCGGTTTACCCCAAGCCGGTGCTTTTTTTATGTCTGTTTGTAGCATGTTATAAATATTATCCGTAAATTTGGCAGAAATAAGGATTTATATTGATATGAACATTCCTGTTATATTTCAATTTCTGAAAGAACTGTCCGCCAACAATAATCGCGAATGGTTCAATGCTCACCGGGAACAATACGAAAATGCCCGAAATGAGTTCGAGAACTTGCTGACAGTGATTATCTCCCGCATCTCATTGTTTGACGAAAGCATCCGCGGCATCGAAGCCAAAGACTGTACATACCGCATCTATCGGGATACACGCTTCTCGGAAGACAAAACACCCTATAAGAACCATTTTGGCGGCTATATCAACGCCAAAGGAAAGAAATCCGACCATTGCGGATACTATATCCATTTGCAACCGGGAAACTGCCTGTTGGCAGGCGGCAGCTATTGCCCGCCCCCTCCCCTGCTGAAAGCATTGAGACAGGCGGTGTATGACAATATAGACGAATTCCGGGGAATTGTCGAAGATCCTGTATTCAAACAATACTTTCCCGTTGTCGGAGAAAATTTCCTAAAAACAGCCCCGAAAGGCTTCCCTAAGGACTATCCGTACCTGAAGTACTTGCAGTGCAAGGAGTATACCGTTGCCTGCAGCCAACCGGACAGTTTCTTTCTGGCTCCGGACTTTCTGGATCGTACAGATGATATTTTCAAACAGATGAAACGTTTTTCAGACTTTGTGAATTACACAATAGACGATTTTGAATAATTACCTATTTATAACTAACTTAAAACATTTGAATTATGGTAGTAGACAGACTTGAAAACATAGAGAAATATGCTTCGCTGAATCCTTTATTCGCACAAGCCATTGAATTTTTGAAATCACACGATTTGAACGCTTTGGAAGTGGGAAAAACGGAGCTTAAAGGTAGAGAATTGCTCGTAAATGTGGCGCAAACCAAACCGAAAACAAAGGAAGATGCCAAACTGGAAACACACAGGGATTTTATTGACATCCAGATTCCTCTGTCTGGTACTGAAATAATGGGCTACACCGCAGCAAAAGATTGCGTTCCGGCAGATGCTCCCTACAATGCAGAGAAAGATATTACTTTCTTTTCCGGTCTGGCAGAGAGCTATATCGAAGTTAAACCGGGCATGTTTGCTATTTTCTTTCCACAAGACGGACACGCTCCCGGCATCACTCCGGACGGTGTGAAAAAAGTAATTGTGAAAGTTAAAGCATAATATCAAATACCTCAAATTAATCCTTTATGGAAACATTGAATTTGATTAAGAACGATCCTTGGCTGGAGCCTTACGCAGATGCCATAAACGGACGTCATAAACATGCTACTGAAAAAGAAGCGGAATTAACCAACAAAGGAAAACAAACATTATCGGATTTTGCGTCCGGCTATCTTTATTTTGGCCTGCATCACACTGATGAAGGCTGGGTTTTCCGCGAATGGGCTCCCAATGCCACTCAGATTTTCTTGGTTGGAACGTTTAATGACTGGAAAGAGGAGAAAAAATACAGCCTGAAACGTAAAGCAAACGGAAACTGGGAAATAAAACTACCGGCCGGCGCCATGAAGCATGGTGACTTATACAAACTAATGGTGCATTGGGACGGTGGCTGCGGCGAACGTATTCCGGCATGGGCAAATCGGGTTGTTCAAGATGAACAAACCAAAATCTTCAGTGCACAGGTATGGTCGCCGGAGAAACCGTATAAGATGAAAAAGAAAACTTTCAAGCCCGCCACTAATCCATTGTTGATTTATGAATGTCATATCGGTATGGCGCAACAAGAGGAAAAAGTCGGCAGTTACAGAGAGTTTCAGGAAAAGATTCTTCCACGCATCGTAAAGGATGGATATAACTGTATCCAGATTATGGCTATTCAGGAGCATCCATATTACGGCAGTTTCGGGTATCACGTATCAAGTTTCTTTGCTGCTTCTTCCCGCTTCGGTACTCCGGACGAACTGAAAGAACTCATTGACACAGCCCATAGCATGGGTATCGCTGTTATCATGGACATCGTTCACTCCCATGCAGTGAAGAATGAAGTAGAAGGGCTGGGTAACTTTGCCGGTGATCCGAACCAGTATTTCTATCCGGGTGCCCGTCGTGAACATCCGGCATGGGATTCGCTTTGCTTTGACTATGGAAAAAATGAAGTTATTCATTTTTTGCTGTCCAACTGTAAATATTGGATGGAAGAGTATCACTTTGACGGTTTTCGCTTCGATGGCGTGACTTCAATGCTGTATTATAGCCATGGCTTAGGCGAAGCATTCTGCAACTATGGAGACTATTTCAATGGCCATCAGGACGACAATGCCATTTGCTATCTGACACTTGCCAACCGCCTGATTCATCAGGTTAATCCTAAAGCAATTACCATTGCCGAAGAGGTATCGGGAATGCCGGGACTGGCTGCAAAATTCGAGGATGGCGGCTATGGCTTTGATTATCGCATGGCGATGAATATTCCCGACTATTGGATCAAAACTATCAAGGAAAAAATAGATGAAGACTGGAAGCCCTCCAGCATGTTTTGGGAAGTGACCAACCGTCGTCAGGATGAGAAAACAATATCTTATGCGGAAAGTCATGATCAGGCATTAGTTGGTGACAAAACAATTGTTTTCCGTCTGATAGATGCCGATATGTACTGGCACATGCAGAAGGGTGATGAAAACTATACTGTAAATCGTGGCATTGCCTTACACAAGATGATACGTCTGTTGACGGCAACGACTATCAATGGCGGTTATCTTAACTTCATGGGTAATGAGTTCGGTCACCCCGAATGGATAGACTTTCCTCGTGAAGGTAATGGTTGGTCGTGCAAATATGCCCGCCGTCAATGGGATTTGGTAGATAATAAAAATCTGGCATATCATTATCTGGGTGATTTTGATTGCGCCATGTTGGAAGTTATCAAAAGTATGAAGAATTTCCAAGTTACGCCGGTTCAGGAAATATGGCATAATGATGGAGATCAGGTATTGGCGTATATGCGTAAGGATTTAGTATTTGTATTTAACTTTAATCCCAAGCAGTCTTTCACCGATTATGGATTCTTGGTTCCTGCCGGTTCTTATGAGGTTATATTGAATACCGATAATCCGGATTATGGTGGCTATGGACTGACTGATGACACAGTGAAGCATTTCACCCTTTCAGATCCTTTGTACAAGAAAGATAAGAAAGAATGGCTGAAACTCTATATTCCGGCGCGAACAGCAATGGTTTTAAAGAGAAGTAAATAATTGAAGAGCAAAAACAGAGTATGATAAAAAGAGAGACAGACCTTGATTGGACTGTCTCTCTTTCATGTTTTATGTATGTGGGTTTTATAACTGAGTATTTATAAAGTTCAGCATTGTATTGGCATTGTCTATCATTTTCTTTTGAGCCGGTTTGCTCGGAGACAATAATGGAATAAGTTTTTCCAGATACTCCTTGGACTCTTTGAATTGTCCTTTTGCCTTTTCAGCATCTGTATTCAATGTAGCGGCGCCTTGACTGTAAAGCAATACTCCTAAGCTATTGAGGGCGTTTACATTATCCGGCTGGATTGCAAGAGCTTGTTTGAAAGCACCTTCTGCATCATCAACCTTTTTAGCCTTTTGTGCAACAATACCTTGATTCACGTAATAAGTAGCATACATTCTTGTTAAGGTCTTATTTCCCGGGACTGCTTCCAGGCCTTCTTTCAGAGTAGCAACATATTCATCATTTTTCTTCAAGTCCTTCAATGCACCGGCTTTACCAATATAGGCATTGGCTAAGTTATACTTTTTCTGTACAGCTATATCAAAGTATTTCAAAGCATCGGCAGGCTTCTTAATTTTATCGGCGCAAACACCGCAGTTAAAAGCAATTACAGAGTCTTGGTTATTTGTCTGTGTCAAATAAGTGCTGAATTTTGTGAATGCCAGTTGATAATTCTTAGATTCAAGTGCGGCTTTACCTTCATTGACCAATTGTGCAGGGTCGGTATTCTGCGCAAAGAAATTAGTAGCTGCACAACAAAGTGCAAGAGATAAGATTAATTTTTTCATATGCTTTTATGATTTTAAATATTGATATCTCAAAGTTAACAGCCTACAACGTAGAAGCAAAACCTTTTTACCTTTTTTGGGTTTTTTACGGTAGTAGTAACAAGTGTTATTTTACGTAAACAAAGAAACTGACAGAGTATGGAAATTCTTATTTTTATAGTACCATAATCCCATATCGGAATTTGCTCCGTTTGCTCCCAATAAAATAATTCCTGTAACCAATACAAGCAAGAATAAAATCGACAGCGTTGCCGTAATTTTACTTTTTTTTACCGATTCCTTTTCTTATCACTCTTTTATACCATCCCGAATGTGTTGTTATAGGGAATATTGCAGCTATACAAAATAAAAAAATAGGCCAAAACATGACCAACAGCCCAGTTATGCCATAACTCATGGTATCTTCTTTTTGGTTATTCATCATGTTTTAAGTACTTTTGCATATTCTCTATATGCTAATGGCATTTTGATACATAAATAATGACATAACAAAATTATGAAAAGACAGTTTGTTTTTTTGCCATGATGATTTTTGCTGTCATGGTTTTTGCACAGGGAGTTTATACCAAGCCTTGTACTGATAAAGCTTTGGAGAAGAAAGCTGTGAAATGGGTTAACAGCGGAAAATGGCGCAATGGTTTCAAAATGGCTACACCGCATGAAAGTGTGAATGTCGTGGAATTCTATACTCAATATAAAAAGAATCCTGAACAGTGGAAGGCAATGTTTAAGTGGCTTTCGACTCATGATTTGCTTACAATAGAGAAAGGGAAATATACTATTGAGGGTACAAAACTTATTGCCAGCGTAGAGGACAGCGAGAACGGTGATTTATCGAAGCGTAAAAGCGAGAGCCATTATAAGCATATTGATTTCCAATTTGTAGTAAAAGGTACTGAACGTTTCGGTATCATAGACCATGAGACAAGTAAGCCTAATTCTCAATATCGTCCTGATGTAATCCATTATGAATACGATAACAATAAAACTCTTTTCTATGATTCGACACCTGACAAGTTTTTTATTTTCTTTCCGGATGATTGGCATATCGCCAAAATCAATACAGATCTTACAGACCAAAAAATAAGGGTTATTGTGGTGAAGTTAGATTATATAAAATAAGTGATTCCTATAACCCATCCGGGATGCAAGCTCAAAGGCGAATTGGGCAAAGGTTTTGCGGGCAGAATAGTATCCCACCTTTTGATTGATATTGAACGATTCGGCAAGTACATTCAAGCTACGTGTCAGATACTGGTAAAATTTGAGTATGTAAATTTATATTCGAATTTGAGTTTTCCGGTATTACCATTGACTACTTGGTCTCACACGAAATCCGAAAAAATGGGTTGCAAACCTATAGCTGTTTTATGGTAATTGAAATAAACTCTAATAATATGATGACTGAAGACAACAATTACAAAGGTGATTCTACAAACTCCAAGAAGAGTTACCCCGAGTTACTTAAATCAGAACATTGGAAGAATAGGCGCCTATTGAAAGGAGATATGTGCTTGGACTCGGAATTGGAGCTGTACTAATAGGAATAGGATATTGGATGGCTAAAAAAGTGGCGCATCAGTTTGTATATGGAGGAATTTTAAAATACCCTATTTATCAACATAATAAAATTACAAAAACAATTATTGGCTTTGGTTTATTAATATCTACTAATTTCTTTATCCGAATACTAATTTTATTAGCTTTATAACCACCAAACGCTTGCATAGGTCGTAAACCGAGTGTAGGCTTTTAAAAAAATACAACAAATGAACTTTCATGACACAAATATTCAAGTAGCAATTATAGGTTTCAGTGGTGTAATTATAGGAGTTCTCTTGACCTTCTTGGGTGTAATTATTAATAATATAGCACAACGAAAAAGAGAAAAGGACAAATTTAAACAAGAAGTCTATCTCAAAGAAGATGAAAAACGATATAAACAGAATCAAGACAAAATTAATGCAATTGTTGAGATTGTTAAATTATTAAATTATTTTGAGGATGCTATTTCTTTGACTTCAAGCTCTATAGATACAACAAAAAAAGCATCTATTATCCAAAATAATGAGAACTATAAAAGAGATAAAAAGAAACTTCATAGATTAGATAGTTTAGTATGCGTGTATACACCAAATTTTTACGACAAAGTTCGAATAATAACGAGAAACCATGGTACATACCGACTTGCACAAAGTAACTTAATTGCAAATGAAGCCAACAAAGAGTTAGAAGATATGGCTCTAAATGAAGTGATACAAATTACACAGAAGTGTAGTGAAAATATATCTGAACTGAGGTATGATTTACGTGATTTATGCGAAAAGTTATTAGACTTCAATTAATTCACGTATAAATTGCCGAGAAGTAAAGCCAGATTTTTTCGGCTTTTACTTTAATGTTTGAATCGTTAAAAACATATCCTACCTCCTTACTCGTTAAATTCAAACCATCCCTTCATGTTGGCTTTATCGTTCTCGGAGAACGGCATAACCAATTTTGAAGGCTCAACTTCTGCGGCTGTACGAAGCAATGAAACCAGTGTAATTCCGTCCTCAACCTTTGTACGGTTGAACAAGGCCGAATTAGCTACATGCTTTTGATTTAAACCATCAACTGCAACCGCATTGAATAATACGGCATCTTTGGCGATATTTTCACCGAAAGCAGCCTTAATGGTCAATACGTCATATTTCTTGTTGGTTTTGTCGATAGCCGTTACTTCCGCACCTTTCGTACCGCTTCCAACAAACATGCCCACATAAGTCAAAGAGTTCTTGGCTACTTTGATAGACAAAGCCTTTCCATCAGTGGTATAGGCTTCTACAACTCTCACATTGATTACCGCATAAGAGAACTTGTTTTTCAAGTCCGCACAAATCGGTGTAAATCCGGGAAGAAAACTTCCCACGACAAGGTTCTGCGTGTCGAGTTTGAACGAGCCACGTCTACGAATACTAGTCTGGACATCGTAGCGTTCCTCTTGTTCAATAGGCGGAGCCAAGTCATACTTAAATCCTGCTGACATAATTAATTTTTGTTTTGTTCAACAATAGTTTTCGGTCCCTCATCAATCATATTAGCGATAGATTCAGATTCTTTCTCAATCTTCGTTTCTGCTGATTCGGGAGGGGTTACGCCTTTGAAGCCGTCATTTGCGAACTCCTGTATCAAGTCCTTGAAATAAACATCCAAGTCCTCATCGTCCTTGATGGCGCACCCCTTAGCGTAGTTTTCGGGAATACCATACTCCTTAGCCTTTGCAAGAATCTGCTCCTGTCGGGTAGCCTGTAACTTCTCAGCCTTAAACTGAGCGAGTTCATCGGAAAGAGGCTTGACAGCAGCACTCACTGCATTCGCAATGATGGTTGCCATGTCTGCCTTATCTTCCGGTTTTGGATTTGGGCCAGGATTAGAATTAGGATTCTCGATTTTCGTTTTCAATTCGTCCAATTGCTTTTGTAGACCCGATTTTTCGTTTCTAACAGTATCAATGTCCTCTTGAAAAGCTTTTAAAAGTCCTTCGCCCCCACTAATAGCGGTTTCTATTTGACTTTCTTCAGCTACGGTTTTAGATAAATAGTCAGCCACCCCGTCAAACGCTTTATCACCAAACCCAAAGGTTTTATACTTCGTTTTTAGTGCTACTAAGATTTTTTCTTTCATACCGTATGAATTATTAAATTTGAAATTCAATTTGCGAAAGTAAAAATACGACCAATACAGGTGATTAGTAAATATTTAAGTTCTCCATTCGTGACAACCGTCTTGATGTCACGAATACGGTATAAAAGTAAGAAGTAACTGGGTGAAAGGGGAATAATTAGAGGTGGAATACACGACAATCATTCCATTGTCGTAAAAAGGAAAGGAAAAGACATAAAAAAGCGTGAAACCGAGTGGAATCACACCATACATGAAAAAAGAGTAGAACTAAATGCACAAATATTCATCTGGCATATTTACTTCAAGCCATCTTTGCAATTCGTGGACGTACATGATATGATTATCATTAACGACATCCGCAATCTTTATACCATCAATTTCATACTGCATAAAGTAATAATCACGATGAACCGGAATAGGGTCATTAGCTCCCACATAAGAAGCCATTATAGGAATATGCGATTTTAATGTAATATCAGAATCATACCCACTACCAATTTCAACTGGTTCTATGTCATCAATAGAATAATCTCCCCAAATTGTTTTTATAATCCTATTTTCAATTTCTTTTATAGCCATAGTCCTTGTCCCGCAACGAACTATATCGCCAATTTTATATTCAAGCTCACTCATAAATTTAGACTGTTTACATTTTGATATAACTATACCCCAAGCACTATATTAGAATCAATATTCAATTTACGACTTATTTCACGGGCAACCTTCAAAGTCGGTTCACACTTTCCCGAAATATAGTCACTAAGGCGTGAAGGACTAACTCCTATCAACTGGGATAAAGACTTTTGGTTAAGTCCCATTTCGTACATACGGAGTTTCAGAACATCTATAAGCGTTGGCTCTCCCAATGCAAAATGTTCTTCAGAATAATCAGCAACCAAATTAGAAAGAAGTTCCAATTCTATGCTATTTGGGTCATTCAAAGGAGTATCATCTTTCACCAATGGAAGAAGTTCCTCTACTCTTTTCACTGCCCATTCATACTGGGCTTGATTTTCTATCTTTGTCATAATCCTAAATATTAGCGCAATCTATTTTATCATATTCTTTATGAGTACCAATGAAGCGAATATACACAAACTTAACAGTAAATTTGATAGCAACCACCAACCGATAATTATTACCTTTGATATTGAAAACATAATGTTGATTACCTACACTATCAACACTATTAAATGTTTTCTTTATGTCAGCAAAGCAAGTCCACTCACTTCTTTTGACTATAGTAGTCCATTCTTGCAAAGCAACTTTTGAATCAGGGTACGCTTCTGCATATTCTTTTAAAGACTGTTCTGTAAATATTCTCATGGTTACTCATTTTTCATACGACAAAGATATGGATTTAATTCTGTATTTCAAAATTATATTCTAATATTTATAATTTAAAAAATAATAGCGACAACTCCAAAGAATCATCGCCAACTATTCTATTTTTCTTGTATCAAAATCATAATCCACGTAATTTTTCTGACTAAGAAGCATTTTTCTATTCTTTATTTCCGATTTGATTGTTTTTAGCAGCCTGTTCCTCCTTGATTTCTGCAAGCTCCTCTTCTATCCTGCTTATTTAGACAATCGTTTTTCTAAAAGACGTTGAATACTTTTGTGTATTTTCCCTATAACCTCATAATAACGTGGCTCCTCAAAGCCACTATAACATTCACTTTCTTTATCTAAGTTATAAAGGTCATCATTGCTATCTATAATAATTTTGGCATCTTTATCCTTCTGGTACCTAACTTTAAATCTAACTAAATAATTAGATAAAGCATACACATCACTAAATGCAGAACCACAACCATACAAATCATAATCTTGGTTCTCTTTTCTTATTGCTTCATCTGCTTTTATAAGCAATCGAAGCAATTGAGTATCTATTTTATCGCCAATATAAACATAATTATTGAATCTGAAGCCATATCAGAAGGTCGTATCAGACAATGGTTTAATATACGTTTAATTCTACTACTAAATCTAAAATTGCAATCAGTGCAATTACCACACTTATAACTTTAGCTTTAACAGAAATCCCTCAGTTCATGCTTGAATCACTGAGGGAATATATTAACAAAAATCCTGAATTAGAACAATTAATTATAGAGGAAAAGAAAGTTGAAATTGAAGGAAAAAATAGATAATGAAATAAAAAGAGAAGAGTTTCAAAAATATATTCTAGTATCAAATGAGCTTGAAACCTTTGTTGATGAAAAAGCCATAGTGGAAATAGTATCTCCAGTACTCAAAAAAGGAAACTATCAATGGAGAGGAATATATAACGGAGAAGCTCTTAGCTTTAACATGAAATCTAATGAATTTAAAACATTGGTACAATCAGGAAATATAGAATTCAAAAATTGAGATGCCAAGATATATAAATAGCTTTGGTGAAGAAGTTATTTCAACTTATAACATAACCAAAGTCTTAGGAATGTATAATAGTGATATATATAACGAAACAAATGAAGGTAAAATTCATAGAAAAGTAAAAGAGGCTGACGCGTCTCAATTGAATTTATTTTCTGACATAGAAGACGATTAACACACTTAAAAAAGCATCAATAACCATAAATTTCATAACAAAAGTATATTAAGATGATATTTAAAAGACATGAATTATGGAGAAACATTACGAAGGTAAACTAAGGTGTATTACTTGCGCTGGAGAAGATTTTGAGTTTAACGAGGATAAATCCTATGTAAAATGTACGACCTGTGGTCGTGAATATTTAGGTGGTTATGATGAACTACTACAATACAACCAAGATGTACAGGATGAAGTTATGAATAGCATGAAGAAGGATGCCGAAGAAATAGTAAAAACTGAATTTGAAAAAGCATTTAAAGGACTAAAGAATATAACATTGAAATAATGGGGACATCGGACATTATAGCATCGGTAAGTTTGCTCTTTTCAGTGGTATCTGGAATCTACAGTTTGTATATTGGAAGAAAGCTAAACAAGCAGCAGATTCAAATCAACAAACAAACCTTATCTCTTCATAAAAAGAATGAAGAAAATGAGAAAAAAGCACTTATATGCGCCAATGCCTTTAAAACAGGAAGTGGGAGGGATGGAGAATAAGAGTATTCAATAATGGAGAAGCTACTGCTCGTAACATAAAAATGTATTCGGATGAGATTGATGCAGACCATTCAGGAATTATAATAAGAGTACAAAATGAATCACACCCTTTACTAAACAAAAGTGAGCATTTTGATGTAGTTATGGTCTTGTATGAGAGGCACAATCCATCACCTATTGTCAAATTTATATGGGATGATGAATTTGGCAATAACAGAGAAAGAGAGCAAACGTTAAACTTAACGTTCTAACATTTTATTTTATCTCTGTATTCTTTCATTATTTTATTGTATCTTTTAGTATTTCTATGCACCATTAAAAAGGTAAATAAGCTAATGACAAGACTTAATGACGCAATAATTATTCTAACAACCTCATCATAATGCATTGTATCTCAGGAGTACAACTCCTTATATTTTCGATTTGAGATTATCATTTTAGTATAAACAATAAATATTTTGGATGTAAAATTTGTAGTTTTCATAAAAAAGCGTACCTTTGCACCGCAATTGAGGATGGTTCCGTAGCTCAGCTGGATAGAGCAACGCCCTTCTAAGGCGTGGGTCTTGCGTTCGAATCGCAACGGAATCACTTTTATAAAACGCTGATTATCAATAAGACAATCAGCGTTTTTCTTTCTTAGATTATACAATTGTAGATTAAAAAAAAGGATTTTTAGCCCACCAATGGACTAAAAAACTTATCCAAAACTTATCCTTTAATTTTAATCTATCATGGCAACTCTAAAACTAACAATTTTCAAAGCAAAGGTTCTAAAGGATGGCAGACATAAAATAAGAGTAGCTATTTGCCATAGACAAGAAACCTGTTACATTGTCACTCGATTCAAAATCGACAACCTCTCTCAATTCAAAAACGGTCAAGTCGTCAAGCGTCCAGACGCAGCAATGATAAACACCAAGTTACGCACCATCCTAAACGAGTATCAAGAAAAGCTCGATAGCATAAAGTGCATTCAAATGTATGACTGCAAGCAGTTACGGGAAATACTGATAAACAGTGCTCCGGCAGGTCAAACAACATCCACATTCCAAGCAGTAGCCAACTCGTATATTACAGAACTCATTGAAGACGGACGGGAAAACTATGCCAAGCTACTTGAACGTAATTGCAGATACTTTACTGAATTTACCAAAGGCGAGTTTCTTCTTTCAGAAATAACACCGGAAATAATCAGTAACTATGACTGATTTCTTCGTAATAGGAAAGGAGTAGGAGAGACTACTACCAGCATGATGATGTCTCGTACAAGGACAATAATCAGTAGTGGCATCAAAAAACAACTTGTGAAGTATGATGTACTACCATTCGCCTATTATTCAATAAAGGCTTCTCCTGTACGTGAAGTGGATATAACGGTGGAGAATCTAATAAAGATAAAAAACAGCAATCTCAACGAGAAGAAGCTACGTGTAGCACGAGATTTATTCATGCTTTCATTCTATCTCGGTGGGATAAACTTGGCAGACTTGCTTGAGGTGGATTTCAGAAGAGCGGATAAGGTTGAATACGTCAGAAAAAAAGCACGCAACCTAAAACAGGGAGAACAGCGAATCGTGATAACCATACCAGAAGTTGCAAAGCCAATTGTTAAAGAGTGGATGAATAGTAATACTGGAAAACTCAAATTCGGATATAAATTCACCTATTCAAACTTTTACAGATATCTGACACGCAGTTTGAATACGCTTGCCGAATCGCTCAATATAAATCAAAAGGTAGTTTACTACTCTGCCCGCAAAACTTTTGCCCAATTCGCTTCTGAACTCGGAATCCCGGACGAAGTGATAGATTACTGTTTGGAACATTCAGATAAAAGCAGAGGTATTACACAAAAGTCAAGCAAAAACAAGCGGAGATAGCAATAAATCGGGTGATTGACTATGTGAATAATCCGGAGAAGTACAAGGACTACATCGAAATGAAAGCCGATATAATGATGATGAAAGGATAAACGGGAAAGGCAGCTATACAACTGCCTCTTCTACAAATTCTTTCAACCGATACAATCGGATAATAGCTAAAATACTTTGCAGTACAAAAATAGCCATTAGTCTACCTTTACCTTATCATTTATGGGCTTGAGAGGTATCATACATCCGTTTTGTCTGAAACCCCTTTGTTATTTCTTCTTCAGAAGTAATCTTTTTCGATAAGACCCAAATAATTATAGGGCTTCCATCAACTTGATCAATCCGATTGTACACCTGCTCCAATTGCCAACCTAATTTAGACATGAAGTTCATTGCTGCAACCATTGTGAGGAATTTTATCTCTTTCCCATTTTCATCAACAAATTTATTATCCTTAAAATCACCTTCTCCATAATCAACTCTTATATCTATGATACCTCTTTTCAGAAAATTCTCATCACCTATAAGATTACAGTACGTCTTATACGGAGTTTGAGCAAACAATACAATCCCTATAAAAGAAAGGAAAGCAGCTAATAAAAATCTATTCATAGTATTATAAAATCAAAGTTACTTCACAAAAATACAAAGCCAAGAGGTATTATCAAATAAAATATGCATAAAAAAGGAGCAGCTTATTCTGTCGCCCCTTCTATAAATTCCTTTAACCGATATAACTGGATAATCAGTATATAGTCAGAATAAGTCTTGACTAATTCAATTAATAATTAAAAGAAGCTCCCAACTTCTTTAATTCATCCTGATGTTTTTCAAAAAGTCTTATTATATGATTTTGAAGTTGTGTATTATTTGTAATCTCGTTTTTTTGCATACTCGAAAGACTTTTTAATGCGGCTGACAGGAAATCATCTTCCTTGAGTTTATTTATTATGCCTATCTGTTTATTATCTAAAAACGATAACGCTTCCGACAAAACTATAGCATTTGTAAAAGAATCCCATTCATTCTGCATTTGTTTAATACACCATACATCAAGTCCACATTCACTTATGGTAGTTCCATATAAAGAATGATTCTTTAATTCTTTCCAAAGAGTATCAAACTCAATCAAATTATAATGACTATTAGATACACAGATTAGATTATTAATTGATTTATTTAGAATGGGCAGATATAGTTTACGCTTTTTATAAAAAGGAATAACAACTGTCAATATATAAATAATTAATCCAGTAATATATCCATAAGACAAATTTAGCAATATCTGATTAATAGGTTCATTATAGGTAGAAGGGAACTGTATTAATTTAAAATTAATATTAATAATACAAAGAAAGGAAATAGCACCTATCAAATAAATAAATATGTTCAAATTCATTTTCATATGCAGATAAGATATTTTCAGTAAATGTACAAGACTTGGTCATTTAATAAACCTAATACAAAGATAGTTATAATCTATCACTGCCACAAGTCATAACTCACCCCAGCTCCAACATAAAAACCTCCCGGATACCCATACCCAGCCTGCAAGCCTAATCCCCAACGCTTCTTCTTCGGCTTGACGGTGACCGGATGATAAATATCATTCGTCACCGTCTGATAAACCGTCCTCGGATATACAGTCATACTATCCAGCCGCGGGTCTACATATCCGCTCACCACCGCACGATACAAGCTATCTTCATACACAACCCGTTTGCGATGAAGCAAGGTATCACCTATACGCACTGTGTCATTCGGCAATATTTGCTAAAACACTGCCATCGGTGCAGAATAAGGCTGCTATCTTTATATAATTAAACTTCGTTCTTGTTTGATGGTGCAAATGCATAGGTATATCTAAAAAGCAATTAAAAAAAAGTTTAGCTTTAACAAAACATTAATATTACAGCAAAGTTTAATTAAAACAATGATATACTAAAGAAAAGTTTAGGTATTATATTACTATGTGATAAATGTTTTATATCTTCGCATTACGTCATAACTAAACATTTATAATATGGATATTAAATCAGTTATTAAATCTCGTGGCTATACAATAGAACGTGTAGCAAATGAATGGGAAAGTAAGAATGGAAAACCAATAACCAAAGGAGCATTGTCGCAGTCTATCAATAATAATCCAACTGTTGATACACTTCAGTGAATTGCAAACGTTATTGGGTGTCAAGTTGGTGATTTTTTCGCTGATGAATTAGGGAATATTATCACCTGCCCTAAATATGGAACCAAGTTTAAAATGATGGAGGAATAAGCATGGAACTGAAAGATTTCATCAGTGAAACCATCCAGCAAATATCGTTGGGAGTAAAGGACGCTATGGAAAAGTGTCAAGAAATGGATGTTATCGTAAACCCTGATATAACCATTGGTAGTGATGGGGATTATTATGTTTCAGAGAAAAAAAATGTTGCTATGCAAAGAAGAGTGCAGGTTATAGACATGGATATATCTATTGTCGTTACCTCATCAGCAGAAAGTAATATTGGTGGGAAAATCGGTGTTAGTATGCTTGGTGTTAGTGGAACATCTAAGGAGATAGATAATACATCGAATACTAACCGGGTAAAATTTTCTATTCCTGTATGTTTGCCTATAAGCAAAGTATCAGTTAAAATAGGCTTTCAGGTGTAGGAATGCCTATATCAGAATAAAATTTATACTATGGAAAAGACAAAAGCAATAGAGATACTTCAAAAGCAGTTTGAGGAAATAAATTCCATCACAGACCAATGCGAAATATCCCCCAAATATCTTGAATGGAAACAGAATACGCTGGCAATTATCAAAGTGTTATTTGGGGATGATTCTGGGTATTATTTAAACTTTAATGCAGTCAAGGTCGTACCAAAAGTAAAAGGTTTATCAATGATTACGGGAGTTTCAAATGAACCGGACGCATACAAACATGGATTGAGGGAATACGACTCTTTACTTCATGGAATGATAACTGAAATAGAACTTAGAGATGACGAAGAGTTTGATAAATTAAGAGATTCTATTGCCATAGTACAAATCATCTGCAATCACTTCCACCAAGCTGTACGTCAAATGAGGAATCGACACGATAACCGTTCGACTATTGATGTGAACGATGAATATGATGTTCAAGACCTGTTACACGCCTTCCTAAGATTGCACTTCGATGATGTGCGTGCTGAAGAATGGACACCGAGTTACGCCGGTAGTGCTTCCCGGATGGATTTCCTTCTCAAAAAGGAAAAGGTTGTCATCGAGGTGAAGAAAACCCGGAAGAACTTAGGAGCAAAAGAGGTTGGTGAACAGTTGATGATTGATATAGAGAGATACACTGCGCATCCAGACTGTGAAACCCTGATTTGTTTCGTTTACGATCCAGAAGGAAGAGTTGCTAACCCGGTAGGAATAGAAAATGATTTGAACCGAGACACTGATAACCTCAAAGTAATAACTATAATAACACCGAAATAATGAATGATGAACCTATAAAATGTCCGAAATGCTATTCCACCCAAATTCATGTAGATAAAAGAGGCTTCAAAACCGGAAGGGCTATTGCTGGTGGACTAATCACCGGAAATATTTTAGCTGCTGCCGCATCTGGTGGAGTAGGCATGAACAATATAGAACTGACTTGTTTGAAGTGTGGACACAAATTCAAGCCGGGAGAAGGAGGACAAATAGCGCAGCAAAACATACCTTCCCGACAAGAAGTTCGAGAATTTGAAAGCCATGTTATCAAACCAGATGAAGCAGAAAAGACACAGATGTATCGTTGTGATTGTGGAAAAGAATCATGTCTTCCTGTCAGTTCAACTATTTGCCCCAAGTGTGGCAGGCAATTGAATGATAATCACAAGTTCACCCCAACACATAAAAGCGGATGTGCCTCTGTTATTCTCCTTTTGATATTGGTGTCAGCATTTACATTACTTTTATAATGATTTGCTAAAGGACATGAAAGTATTAGTCATAACCACACCGAAATAACATATAGTTAAATGCCATGATTATAACAACCACAGAGAATATTGCCCATTTTCAGATAAGTGAATATATGGGAACCGTATGTTCTCATATAGTAATGGGAACGAATGTGTTTTCAGATATAGCGGCTTCATTTACAGATTTCTTCGGAGGACACTCTTCATCGTATCAAAGCAAACTGAGCTTGATGTACGATGAAGTAAGCAGAGACATAAAGAACAAAGCTCACAACATGGGAGCAAATGCTATCGTTGGTGTTCGAATAGACTTTGACGAAATATCAGGAAAAGAAAAATCCATGTTCATGGTTTCCATTTCCGGGACTGCCGTAAAGATAGTACCTGATAGATATGAAAAATACAAGCTCCTATATGAAATACTCCAGTATCAAAAGGTGAGAATAATCACAGATGAAGAATACGAGTTTGAGAAGAACAGAATAACCAATATGTATAAAAGTGGAGTGTCGGAGGAAACAAAGGTATATCTGGAAGAACAAAAGATAGCACAGGCTAAAATGCAGGAGCAAATGCAAATTGCAACAAAAAAGGCACAAAATACAGAGACTGCCAAACTCAAATTAGCCAAAGTGTGTCCTTCCTTTGAAAGCCTATCAAAAGAACAAATTCAAGCTGCCGACTACTCTAACATCCCATTTGACGAAAGCCAATCGCTTGATGGTGTTGTCAAAGAACTTATTCTGCTTGGAAAGATACCGGAAGCCTGCAAGTATTACATGGATGAAACTTCTTTAGGCGAAGAAGATGCAATTGAATATGCGATTTTGACATATAGAGAAATGATGAGTGCCGAAGCGGTGTCGTAATTTACATAGGCAGAAATCCCCCTATGTAAAAAATGAGTAAGATTTTGGTAACTTTCACCTGTTTTGCGTGAATGTTAAATGATTAAATATCTGTAAATAGATTACTTTTTGCTTGTAATATTATAACTAATTAGTTATACTTGTGCCATAAAATCAGTTGAAAGTAAAACCACCTATATAAGAACCATATTTAGGATAGAAGAATTTGAAGAGTTCTACAATAGTCTGAATACAAGGGTAAAAGATAAGTTTGAATACACATTCGGACTTGTCAAATCGTATATGCTTTGCCTGTAAAGTATGTAAAGCATTTAGATGGGACGGACTTGTATGAGATGCGTGTGTCTGTCTGTTGGCTCTAATGAATATCGGACGGTGTTATTTGCGATTGATAACAGTAATGTCATATTATCAACAAAAATAATTCTACTTAATGGCTTCTTAAAGAACTCCACAAAGGACTATGATAAGCAGATAGCCAAAGCAGTACGGATTTTAAAAGATTTAGCGTTATGATACAGTTAGATGAAAAGAAATTGGCAAAGCTCAAGACAACCAACCAGTTGCTTGATGAAAAGTACGGGGAACATGGCACAGCTACCCGTGAAGCTTTCAATGAAAGAACAATGGCATGGTATTATGGCGATATACTTCGGGATCGTAAAACTAACCCAAAAACAGTTGGCGCAGAAAATTGGCAAAGAACAGAGTTATATTGCTCGTGTTGAAAAAGGCGAGGCAGATATCCAGTTATCAAGTTTCTTCCGTATTGCCCGTGCGTTGGGTATTGAGTTTACGCCCACATTCATTTGAAAAGCAGTCGATATGGATAAAAATAACGCTTCCACTAATACCGGGAGCGTTTCTTTTTGTATATGCGTCCTGTCACCATGTCTCGCATTGTTATTTTCGATTATATTCTGGAATATGAGAGCTTGTAGCTATAATGGGCTAAAATGGCATAAGTTCCAAACCCGTAGCTTTTACGGATGTAAAAATCGCAAAAGGGATGAAATTCTTCTCGCTTGAAGGTTCATCCCTTTCATCGTTTTTTAAGTGTAAACAACATTGCATTGCAAATTTTGAGCGATTTACCTTGTCGAAATCTTGTCTAAGGATTTTCTCAAATATTATAAGTCTATGGCAACAATCAGATTAGCTTTAATTCCAGCAAAAGGAAGAAACAAAGCACATTGTCACTCGATTCAAAATCGACAACCTCTCCCAATTCAAAAATGGTCAAATCGTCAAGCGCCCAGACGCAGCAATGATAAATACCAAGTTACGCACCCTCCTAAACGAGTATCAAGAAAAGCTCGATAGCATAAAGTGCATCCAAACGTATGACTGCAAGCAGTTGCGGGAAATACTGGTGATACTTTACTGAATTTGCCAAAGGCGAGTTTCTTCTTTCAGAAATAACACCGGAAATAATCAGTAACTATGA